>SR_TP_S13solDRAFT_1000046_pt1 | contig 68840 bp, 62 predicted proteins | sample SodReaTP_S13sol_FD_11159 | JGI IMG/M metagenome (IMG submission 11159) | reverse complement strand
CCCGCACCGGCCGACGAGCCGCCGCTGTCGGCGCCGCGTGCCGCCGCGCCGGCCGGCCCGGGGGCCATCGGCTGGCGCTGAGCGCCGCTCAGCCGGCGGCCGCCGCGGCGAGCTTGTCGAGGTGGGCCTCGACCGCCTCGGCGAAGACCGGCAGCGACTTGTAGCGGGCGAGGTCGGGCGGCGCGCTGCGCAGCAGGCCGGCCAGCCGGGCCGCCGCCTCGGGCCGGGCGCCGAGACTGGAGAGCGGCTGCTGGTGCGTACGGATGCCGAAGACCACGGCGCCGCTCTCCGGCAGCCGGCAGAGGGTCTGGCGCTCGCAGCGCAGGAAGACCCGGCGGCCGGCGTTCTCCACCGTGATGGAGGGGTCGCGCGTGCCGCGGCCGTGGCCCGTGGGCTGGAACAGGGTCGGGTCGTCGATCAGGCTCCAGTTCACCCGCCAGACCGGCTTGTCGGGCTTCAGCAGCGAGAGGAAGCGGTCGACGGGCCGCCCCAGCGTCTCGGCATAGCCGGGCACCGGCGCGTGGATCGCCAGCATCGGGCGGCCGAGCTTGTCGGCGAGGCGCCAGCGCGCGGGGAAGCAGAGCACCGCGGCGGTCAGGCGGTAGGCGCCGGCGTCGCGCGCGGGATCGCTCTGCAGCAGGCAGAAATCCTCCTGCACCAGGCGTCCGGCGATCTCCAGGGGGTGCTCCGGGGGGTGGCCGTCGCCCCCCTCGACGGGCAGGCTCTCCCCTGTCGTCCGACAATGCAGCAGGGCGCCGTCGCGGGTGTAGAGGCGGGGGAAGCGCGCCGGCAGGAAGGCGGCGAGGCGGTGCAGCAGCTCGCGGCCGGCGACCTCGCTCTCGGGCAGGGCGGCGAGCACCTCCTCGCGGCGCTCGTCCAGCAGGCGGCGGCGCTCGGCCAGCTGCTCGTGCCGGTCCGGGCCGATCTCGATCCAGTCCTCCGGCTTCAGCGCCTGGAGGCCCATGGACATGCGGTAGACGCCCTTGTCGAAGGGCGTGTAGGGCGGTGGATCGTCGGGGGGCGGGGCGGCGGTCTCGGTCAGCATGACGCGATCATGCCGACGCACGCCGGGGCTGCCAAGGGCGAGCCCCGGCAGCCCCGGTCGAGGCCGAAGCGCTGCGTCAGCGCAGCAGGCCGTGCGGCTCCGTCACCTGGTCGGCGGGGGCGAAGAGCACGCGCTGCTCCAGCGCCAGCTGCTCGTGCGCCAGACCTTCGCTCGCGGTCGAGCCGAGCGAGACCACCGGGTAGCTGGAGCGCTGCAGGGAGGCCGCCGCCGTGTCGAGCAGCGCCGCCTCCTGGTCCTGGTCGGCCAGGGCCGCCGTCCGGTCGGCCTGCGTCGCGGCCGGGGTCTCCTGCAGCCCCGTCTCGGTCGTCGGCAGGATGTCGGCCCCCGGCGAGGCCGCGGTGCCGACGGCGGTCTCGGCGCTGCTGCGGATCTCCATCTGCTGCAGGCTGGACTGCGCCATCAGCCCCTCGCTCATGGTGCGGGTGGGCGTCGGCAGGTCGTTCATCGCCTCGGCGCCGGTCCGGCTCTGGTCGTAGCCGGGGCCGCCGGCGGCGGCGCCGCCGGCGAAGGCCAGTGCGGAAGCGGAGAGAAGCGAAGCCATCAGCATCTTGCGGGTCATGGGGTACCTCCTTGGTTCCCTTTGTCTCGTCGACGCCTGTCGCGCCGATGGGACCGAGGTGTGAAGGCACCGGCGCGGAGCCAAGGGGGCAGTGCGGCTTTGTCATCTCTTGACCACACGATGGCCACGCCCACCCCCCTTGTCGGCGCGCGGCTCGAAACTATGCGGGCGCGCCGTTTCCGCGCTTGCCTTGCCGGGACGGCGGTGGCATGGTCCCGGCGCTTTTGGGGGCGCCCTTTCCGGCGCCCCCCGCGTGCCGCCGTAGCTCAGGGGTAGAGCACACCCTTGGTAAGGGTGGGGTCGCGTGTTCAATTCACGCCGGCGGCACCAGTTCTTCCCTTTGCGAACGCCTTTCGTCACGCCGCTCGGATGCTGTCCGTGGCCCATTCGTCGTGTCTCGCGGCGGGCGGCCGAGAGCCCTGCGCGGCAGCCGCCTCGTCGCCGCCGTCGCCGAAAAGCGGTGAGGCCGGTGCCGGCGCGTGGTAAGGCTCGGATGCGGGGCAAGGGTCGTTTTTCGCGGAAGGACGCGCGGCTTGATCCTGGATCTCTTCGAGAACGCGGTGGTCATGGTCGGGCTGGCCCTCGCCTATGCCGCCCTGACGTTGAGGTTCGAGCTGGCGCGCCCGCTGGGCGGCGCCCTGGCCGGGCTCTTCTTCGGCGTCGCCGCCGTCATTCTGATGGCCATGCCCTTCGCCATGACCGAGGGCGTGATCTTCGACACGCGGACCGTGGTCGTCTCGCTCGGCGCGCTGTTCGGCGGGCTGGTGACCGGCGTCGTCGCCGCCCTGATCGCCGCGCTCTATCGTCTCTGGCTCGGGGGCGCCGGTGCGATGGTGGGGGTCGCCAGCGTGGTGGCGGCTGCACTGGGTGGCCTGGCGCTGCGCCGCTTGCTGCGCGGCGAGACGGCGCGGGTGCGCTGGTGGCATCTGCTGCTCCTCGGGGGCGGAGTCGCACTCCTGGTCGTGGCCCTGTTCGGCTTCCTGCCGATCGACTTCGAGACCCAGGTGCTCGGCCGCCTGGCGGCACCCTATCTGCTGACGGGAGCCGTGGGCACGCTGCTGGTCGGGCTGCTGCTGCGCGAGAGCGGGCGGCTGCACCGCTTCGAGCTGCTGCTGGCGGAAAGCCGGGAGCGTTTCGAGCGCCTCTACCACAGCTCGTCGGTGGCGATCCTGCAGGAGGATCTGAGCGAGGTCCTGACGGAGCTGGATCGGCTGCGCGCCGACCAGGTGACCGATCTGCGCGCCTTTCTGGCCCAAGCGCCGGAAAGGCTACGGCGGATCGCGGCCGAGGTCCGGGTCACCGATGCCAACCCCGCCGCGCTCGCTCTCTTCCGCGCCGAGCGGCGACACTCCCTGCTGCGGGATGTCGAGGGGAGCTGGGGCCCCGATGCCGACGCCATCTTCACCGAGGCGCTCTGTGCGCTCTGGCGCGGCGACCCGGTCTTCTCCTCGGAGCTGACCATGCGGCGGCTCGACGGCTCGACCTTCCCCGCCGCCATCTCCTTTCCGCTGCCGAAGACCCGCGCCGAGGCCCGTCTCGTGCCCGTAACCATAACCGACTTCTCGGAGCTGAAGCGCGTCGAGGGCGAGCTGGCCGAGGAGCGCCGGCGATTGGCGGAGATCATCTGGGGCACCAACGTCGGCACCTGGGAGTGGGTCGTCCCCACGGGAGAGACCGTCTTCAACGAGCGCTGGGCGGAGATGCTCGGCTATCGTCTCTCGGAGCTGGAGCCCGTCGGCATCGCCACCTGGGAAGCGCTCACCCACCCGGAGGATCTTCCCTTGGCAAAGGCCGCGCTGGAGCGTGTCTTCGCACGGCAGGAAGAAGCCTACGAGATCGAGTTCCGCATGCGTCACAAGGATGGCCGCTGGGTCTGGGTGCTGGACCGCGGCAAGGTCGTGGCCTGGGACGAGCAGGGCGCCCCGCTACGGATGTCGGGCACCCACACCGACGTCAGCAAGCGCAAGACGGCCGAGTTCCGGATCGCCCGTATCGCCGCCGTCCGCGACGCCGTGCTGCACTGCCACCGCGCCTTCCTGGAGAGCGACGAGGAGGGTGCGCTGCTGCAGCGGACCTGCGAGATCCTGGAGCGGGCGCGCGATTATCGCCTGGTCTGGATCGCCCTGCCGGGCGGCGCGGAGGGAGGGTTCGATCTCATCGCGAAGGCCGGCGCGGAGGCCGGCTCTGCCAGCCTCCTCCTCGGCACTGCCGACAGCCGGGCCGCCGTGGCGGAAGGCGACCGGCAGGCGCTGGCCGAGGTCTTCACCGGCGAGCAGGCCCGCGTGCTGCGCGGCCCGGCGGTGCTCCCCTCGCCGGACACCTCCGGTGCGCCGGAGGCGGGCTCCCTGGCGGTGATCCCGGTCGCGGGCAGGGGCGAGGTGCTCGCCCTGCTCGGTGTCCAGAGCTCGGTCGAGGACGCCTTCGACGAGGAGGAGGTGGCGCTGCTGACGGAGTTCGCCGGCCACCTGGGGCTGGCTGTGACCAACCTCCGCGTTACGCGGGCCAATGCCGAGATGAGCGCCCTGCTCGCCCGCTCCGCTCTCGCCGCGGTCGGTGCCATCGCCAAGACCGTCGAGATGCGCGATCCCTATACCAGCGGCCACCAGCAGCGGGTGGCGAGCCTGTCGGTCGCCATCGCCCGCCGCCTCGGCTGGGACGAGGGGCGGATCGAGGGGCTGCGTCTGGGCGCGCTGATCCACGACATCGGCAAGGTCTATGTGCCGGCCGAGATCCTCAATCGTCCGGGCCGCCTGACCGAGCAGGAGATGGCCATCATCCGCACCCACCCTGGCGTCGGTGGCGAGATCCTCAAGGACACCGACTTTCCCTGGCCGATCCGTGAGATGGTCGAGCAGCATCACGAGCGGATCGACGGCAGCGGCTATCCCGAGGGCCTGAAGGGCGCGGCGATCCTGGAGGAGGCGAAGGTCATCGCCGTCGCCGACGTGGTCGAGGCCATCGTCGCACACCGGCCCTATCGGCCCTCGCTCGGGCTCGATGCCGGGCTCGCGGAGATCGAGCGCGGCCGTGGCAGCATCTATGATCCCGCGGCGGTCGACGCCTGCCTCGCCGTCTTCCGCGAGGAAGGCTTCGACTGGGACGCAGCGGAGCCGAAGGCGGTGGCCGCCGGCTGAGCCGCCTCTCTTACGCCGCGCGGATGCTCTCGAGGAAGCCCTCGACGGCGCCGTCGAGGCTGGTCGCCTGGGCGTGGACGCGCTCGGCCGCGGTCAGGACCTCGGCGGCGATGGTGCCGGTTTCGCCGGCGCCGCGCGATACCTGCGTCACGGTGTCCGTCACGTTCTGGGTGCCGGCGGCGGTCTGCTGGGCGTTGCGGGTGATCTCCTGGGTCGCGGCCGCCTGCTCCTCCACCGCGGCGGCGATGGTGGTCACGATCTCGTTGATCCGGGCGATGGTGCCGCCGATCCCCTCGATCGCCTGCGCCGAGCCGCCGGCGGCCTGCTGCATCTGGCCGATCTGTGCGCCGATCTCCTCGGTGGCCTTGGCGGTCTGGTTGGCGAGGTTCTTGACCTCGGAGGCGACCACCGCGAAGCCCTTGCCCGCCTCGCCCGCCCGCGCGGCCTCGATGGTGGCGTTGAGCGCCAGCAGGTTGGTCTGCTCGGCGATGTCCTGGATCAGCTTCACCACGTCGCCGATCTTCTGCGCCGCCTGGACGAGGCCGGCGACGGTCTCGTTGGTGCGCTCCGCCTCGGCCACGGCCGAGTGGGAGATCTCCGCCGACTGGCCGACGCTGCGGCTGATCTCGCCGATCGAGCTGGAGAGCTCCTCGGCGGCCGAGGCCACGGTCTGGACGTTGGCCAGGGCCTGCTCGGCCGCGGCGCTCACCGTGGCCGACTGCTGGCCGGTATTGGCCGCGATCTCGGTCATGCGGCCGGCGTGGCCCTGCATCTGCGTCGCGGCGGCGAGGGTCTCCTGCACGATGCCCCGGACACTGCTCTCGAAGTCCCCGGCCAGACGCGCCAGGATCGCCGCCCGGCTCTCCCGCTCCGCCTCGGCATAGGTCTCCATCAGCAGTTCGAGGTCGAACCAGGCGATCTTGTTGATGGCGGTGCGCAGCCGGTTGCTGCGGGCGGCCTCGCCACTGCGGCGCAGCGCGGCCAGGCCCGTCGGGGTGTTGTTGAGGCCCAGTTCGCCGATGATGCCCTGCACGACGGTGGCGTGGCAGATGGCGACGGCATAGCCGGGCACGCCGTGCTCGTAGAAGGCCGAGGCCAGCCGCCGCGCGGATTCCAGGAAGTCGCCGTCGAGCCGCCCGGAAGCCGCCTTGCTCCAGTGCGCGACCCGCAGCCCGTGCACCGCCGGGTCCTTCAGCGCCGCCTGGATCTCCGGCCAGTCGGAAAAGCGATCGTGCCACTGCTCCAGCAGCTGCGGCAGGCGCTTGTCCGCGAAGGCCGCCTGCTCGCGCAGCAGTGCGAGGTCCTCGGGGGTGATGCCGAAGGTGGAGAGGCGCTTGCGCTGCCGCTCGGCGTCGGACTGCGCGGAAGTGTGGCTCTGCATGGCTTGGCCCCGTTCGCTGCTTTATCGGGCCGATTCTCGCCGGCAATACTTAACATAAGGCAAAGAGAATACGGTCTAAATTCTATCGTTATTGGTGTGTCGCCGCCCGGTCTCAGGGCGGTCGAGAGGCGTCATCCGCCGGTCGTCAGGACGAGGGCGACCAGTGAGGCGCCGCCCGCGACCACGCCGAGGAAGAGGTTCCGCCGGGCGAGGAAGAAGATGCCCAGGGCGATCGCGGTGGCCAGCAGCCGCTGCCAGAGGGCGCTGTCCTCCAGCGTGCCGACCGGCAGCAGCACGATGCGGGCGATCAGTGCGGCGAGGGTGGCGTAGGCGACGCAGGCGAGCCAGCGGAAGACCGGCCCTTCGGTACCGATGCGCCCCGAGACGAAGACCCCGAGGCCACGCCAGAGGTAGGTGGCGGCGCCGCAGGCCAGCACCAGCAGCCAGAGATCCAGGTCGCCGCTCATGTCCGCCCCCGCCTCGCCTCGAGCAGCAGGAAGGCGGCCGTGCCGCCCAGCAGTCCGCCGAGGATCAGGCTCCACTGCGGCACCGCCAGGTGCAGCAGCGGCCCGGCCGTGGCACCGCAGAGCAGGGCCGTGATCCCCAGGCGCGTGCGCGTCTCGGCGGTCAGGATCAGGACGAAGTACATGGGGTTGAGGAAGATCAACCCCAGGGTGATCCGCTCGGTGAAGAGGTGCGAGAGGTAGAAGCCGGCGATCGTCCCCAGGGCGCAGGCCAGCCAGAGCATCACCGCGAAGCCCAGGAAATAGGGAAGGCGCTCGACCGGCCGCATTTGCGGACAGCGGCGCATGGCCACGGCCCAGCCGGTCATCGCGACGAACTGACCCACCAGGTAGTAGTGCCAGCCGCGCCAGCGGGGGTGGCGCAAAGCCGGCAGCAGAGCCGCCGTCATGGGGAAGAAGCGCGCGCTGGTCAGCATCACCGCCAGCACCAGCGGCAGCAGCGCGGTGCCGAGCGTCTGCAGCTCGATCATGGCGATCTGGCCGGGCAGCGCCCAGATCGTCAGGGTCGAGAAGAGCGCCAGCGGCAGCGAGAAGTCGGCGTCGCGGGCCAGGGCGCCGAAACCGATGTAGCCGGCCCCCAGCACGGCGGCGGGCGTGCCGAAGGCCTCGCCCATCCCGCGCCGCCAAGCCCTTCGCAGCGCTCCGGGGTCCGCTTCCCCCTCGTCCGGGACGTCCATCGCGCGGCTGCCCGCGGCGCTACATCTTCATCTTCGGATCCAGCCAGTCGCGCAGCGAGTCGCCGAAGAGGTTGAAGGCGAAGACCGCCAGACTGATGGCCAGGCCCGGGAAGATGATCATCCAGGGCGCCTCGAGATAGAAGTCGGCGGCCGAGCCGGAGAGCATCAGGCCCCAGGCCGCCGTCGGCTCGGTGACGCCGAGGCCGAGGAAGGAGAGCGAGGCCTCCAGCAGGATCGCCTGGGCGACGAAGGCGGTCAGCATGATCAGGTAGGGCGCGGTGACGTTGGGCAGGATGTGGCGCATGACGATGCGGCGGTGCGAGAAGCCGGCGGCGCGCGCCGCGTCGATGTAGGGCAGTTCGCGGATCGCCAGGGTGGAGGAGCGCACCACCCGGGCCACCTTCGGAATGATCGGCAGGCCGATGGCGATGATCAGGTTGACGTCGACCCCGAGCACGATGTTCTTGCCCAGCACCGCCACCACGGCCAGCGCCAGCACGATGATCGGGAAGGACAGCAGGACGTCCATGAACCGCTGGATCAGCGTGTCGACGATGCCGCCGAAGTAGGCGGAGATCATGCCGATGACGGCGCCGATGGAGCAGCCGACCAGCGAGGAGATAAAGCCGATCGCCAGTGCCGTGCGGGCGCCGTAGATCACGCGGCTGAAGAGGTCGCGCCCGAAGTTGTCGGTGCCGAAGGGGTGCTCCAGCGAGGGCGGCACCATGATCGCCATGTAGTTGACCTGCAGCGGGTCGTAGGGCGCCACGACGTCGGCGAAGACCGCGCTGAGGATCATCACCACGATGAAGAGCAGCCCGGCGGTGCCGAGCGGCTGCGTCAGCGCGAAGGCCAGGACCGGGTGGCGCTTCTTCGGGACGCGGTAGGTGACCTTGGGGGCCGTTTCCGTGGTCGTCGCCATGTCAGCTGTACCTGATGCGGGGATCGAGCGCCGCGTAGAGCATGTCGATCAGGAAGTTGATGAGGATGAAGCAGACGGCGACCAGCAGCACCAGCGCCTGCACCATGGTGAAGTCGCCGCGGGCGGTGGCCTGGACGAAGAGCTTGCCGATGCCGTTGAGGTTGAAGACCTGCTCGGTCACCACCAGGCCGCCGATCAGGAAGGCGAACTCCAGGCCGATCACGGTGACCACTGGCAGCATGGCGTTGCGCATGCCGTGGCGCGCCACGACGAGCCGCTCGTAGACGCCCTTGGAGCGGGCGGTGCGAATGTAGTCCTCCTGCATCACCTCCAGGATCGAGGAGCGCGTCATGCGCGTCGCCACGGCCGAATAGCGGTAGCCCACCGCCATCGCCGGCCAGATCAGCTGCGAGAGGTTGCGCAGCGGGTCCTCGAAGAAGGAGACGAAGGTCAGGGGCGGGATCCAGTTGAAGAAGGTCAGCAGGAACAGGATGATCAGCATGCCCAGCCAGAAGGAGGGCACCGCCAGCCCGGCGATGGAGATCACCCGGATGACGTGGTCGATCGGGGTGTTGCGGAAGATCGCCGAGAGCGTTCCCAGCGGCAGTGCGATGATCACCGCCAGGATCGTCGCCATGATCGCCACCTGCAGCGAGAGCTCCAGGCGCGAGGCGATCTCGAAGGATACCGGCCGGCCGGTCCACATGGAGATGCCGAAGTCACCCTGCAGCACGCCCCCCATCCAGCTGAAGAACTGCACGAAGAGCGGCTGGTCGAGACCGAGCCGCGCGCGTTCGGCGTCGATCACGTGCTGCGGCACGTCGGCGCCCTCGCCGCGCAGCATCAGCTCGACGATGTCGCCGGGCATCAGGCGCAGCATGAAGAACACCAGGATGGCGACCCCCAGGAGGGTCGGGATCATCAGCAGGATACGTCGGACGGTGTAGGCGAGCATGGGCGATCGTTCTCCGGGGGAAGGAGGGCGGGGTGCAGGACCCCGCCCTCTCTCCGGTCAGGAAGCGGTACTTACTGTGCCAACCAGACCTCGGACAGGTCCTGGTTGAGGTAGTGGCTGGGCGTGATGTGCCAGTTCTTCAGCGTGTCGTGGTGGACGATGATGCGGTGCCACCAGATCGTCGGCACGTTGTAGGCTTCCTCCATGGCCATCCGCTCGAGCTCCATGATCAGCTCCTTGCGCCGATCGGCGTCGAGCTCGCGCGACTGCTCCTCGTAGAGCGCGTCGATCTCGGCGTTGTTGTAGCCGCTGTAGTTGATCGAGGAGCGCTCGGCCGAGAGGTACTTGATGAGCTGCAGGTTCGGCTCGTCCATGAAGTCGCAGTTGAAATCGAGGCCGGCGTCCAGCTCTTCCTCGTCGCGCAGCTTCGCCTGATAGAGCCGGGTCTCGAGCTGCTCGTGCTCGACGTTGACGCCGATCTGCCGCCACTGGTCGATCAGGAAGACGCCGACCGGGGTATAGGGCATGGCGACGTTGCGGTTGGTGAAGGTGAAGGTCAGGTCGGAGACACCGGCCTCCTCCAACAGCCGCCGCGCCTCGGCCCGGTTGGCCTCCACGTCGCGGCCCCAGCCCGGCAGGGCCTCCAGGTCCGCGCCTTCGGTGGCGAGCGCGTAGCCCGGCCGCAGCACGCCGCCGACGTGGCGCACCAGGGCGATGCGCGACAGCGCCTCGGCCCCGCCCCAGCGGTCGATGGCGAGCGACAGCGCACGGCGTACGCGGGCGTCGTCGAAGGGCGCTTTGCGGGTGTTGAAGGCGATGATCAGCGCGCAGACCCAGGGGGTCTCCTGCACCACCGCACGATCGCCGAGCTGCTGCACCAGGCGGTCCCGGTCGGCCGGCGAATGGCCGCGGAACTCGATCAGCACCTCGCCGGCGGCCAGCGCGTTCACCATCGGCGCACCGGAGATGAAGATGGCCCGGAAGCCGTCCATGTAGGGCAGGCCCTCGGCCCAGTAGTCGTCATAGCGCTCGCCGGTCCAGTGCGAGCCGGCCGCGTGCTCCGTGAAGACGAAGGGACCGGTGCCGAGGATATTGCGCTCGGGGAAGCGCGGATCCTCCGCCAGCTTCTCGGCGGAGTAGACGCAGTCCCAGGGCGAGGCGAAGTTCGCCAGCATGGCCGCGTTGGGCGCCGAGAGGTTGACCACCACCGTGTGGTCGTCGGGGGTGTCGATCGACTCGATGTCGGCGTAGGCGGCCACCCGCACCGAGCGCACGCCGTCCGGCGGATTGCGGATGCGGTCGTAGGTCGCCTTGATGTCGGCGGAGGTGAAGGCCGATCCGTCGTGGAAGGTCACGCCCTGGCGCAGGTTGAAGGTGTAGGTCAGGCCGTCGTCGGAGACCTCCCAGGACTCCGCCAGGTCGCCCTCGACGTTGGGATAGTCGTCCGGCACGAAGCGCAGCAGCGTGTTGTAGTGCGGGCGCACCGGATGGATGAAGGCGAAGGACGTCTGGGCGTGGCAGTCGTAGTTGGGCGGTTCGGCGCTCACGGCGAAGTTCAGCGTGCCGCCGTACTGCGGATCTTCGGCCAGGCCGGCGGCCGGCAGGGCGAGCAGCCCCACCAGCGCCGACGAAAGGGCCAGTACTCTGGTTCTCATCGACTTTCTCCTCCCTATGGGTTCGTTCAGCGGCTTGTGCCGTCTTGTTGTTGAGCCGGTTCCTACAGCTTGATGCAGGACGCGAACTGTCCCGGCTTGATCTCCCGCAGCTGCGGCACCTCGCGGCGGCATTCCTCGCTCGCCAGCGGGCAGCGGGTGTTGAAGACGCAGCCGCTGGGCGGCTTCAGCGGACTGGGCACCTCGCCGCTCAGCACGCTGTAGGTCCGCTCGCGCTCCAGCACCGGATCGGGGATCGGCACCGCGTCGAGCAGGGCCCGGGTGTAGGGATGCAGCGGGTCGGCATAGAGGCTGTCGCGATCGGCCAGCTCCATGACGCGGCCCAGGTACATCACCGCGATGCGGTCGGAGATGTGGCGCACCACGGCCAGGTCGTGGGCGATGAAGAGGTAGGTCAGGCCCAGCCTCTCCTGCAGTTCCTCCAGCAGGTTGATGACCTGGGCCTGGATCGAGACGTCGAGCGCCGAGACCGGCTCGTCGCAGACGATGAAGCTGGGCTCCAGCGCCAAGGCGCGGGCGATGCCGACGCGCTGGCGCTGGCCGCCCGAGAGCTCGTGCGGATAGCGCTCGGCCATGTAGTCGTAGAGGCCGACCAGGTTCAGCAGCTCGGCGGTGCGCGCCTTCGCCGCCTTGCGGTCGGGCTGCAGGCGATAGACCAGCATCGGCTCGGCGATGATCTGGCCAATGGTCATGCGCGGGTTCAGCGAACTGAAGGGGTCCTGGAAGATCACCTGGATGGAGCGGCGCAGCGCCTTCATCTGCTCGCCCGAGGCCTTGCGGATATCCTTGCCCTCGAAGGTCATGCTGCCGTCGGTGGCTTCCTCGAGGCGCAGCAGCGTGCGGCCGACCGTGGTCTTGCCGCAGCCGGACTCGCCCACCAGCCCCAGGGTCTCGCCCTTGCGGATGTGGAAGCTGACGTCGTTGACGGCGCGTACCTCCGCCTTCTCGCTGAGGAAGGGGATGAAGCCCCGGCCGACCTGGAAGAAGGTCTTGAGGTTCTTCACCTCGACCAGGGGCGCTCCCTCCTGCAGCTGCTTCGGCGGCTTCGCCGCCGCCGCCGCGCTGGCGAGGCCGAGTTCGGCCGCGCCCTTTTCCGCCAGCTCACCGGCACGGATGCAGGCGGCCAGGTGGTCCTTCTCGTCGGTGCCGCGCAGCGGCGGCATCTCCAGCTCGCAGGCGTCCATCTTCGCCTTGCAGCGGGCTGCGAAGCGGCAGCCGGAGGGCGGCGCCAGCAGGTTCGGCGGCAGGCCCTCGATGGTCTCCAGCTTGGTGTCGCGTGGCTTGTCCAGTCGCGGCACCGAGCGCAGCAGGCCCACGGTGTAGGGGTGGCGGGGCCGCAGGAAGATCTGCTCGGCCGAGCCCTGCTCGACCATCTTCGCCGCGTACATCACGTTCACCTTGTCGGCGTAGCGGGCGACCACGCCGAGATTGTGGGTGATGATCACCATGGCGATGCCGAGGTCGCGCGACAGATCCTTCATCAGCTTCAGGATCTGCGCCTGGATCGTCACGTCGAGGGCGGTGGTCGGCTCGTCGGCGATGATCAGCTTGGGGTCGCAGGCCAGGCCGATGGCGATCATCACGCGCTGGCGCATGCCGCCGGAGAACTGGTGCGGGTACTGGGTCAGCCGACGCTCCGGGTCGGGGATGCCGACCATGCGCATCAGCTCGATGGCGCGCGCGCGGGCGGCCTCCTTGCTGATCTCCTTGTGCATGAAGAGCGTCTCGGTGATCTGGTCGCCGATCCTCATGACCGGGTTCAGCGAGGTCATGGGCTCCTGGAAGATCATCGAGATGTCGCGGCCGCGTATCTCGCGCATCTCCGCATCGGAGAGCTGCAGCAGGTCACGCCCCTCGAACTCGATCCGGCCGGCGACGATTCGCGCCGTCTGCTTCGGCAACAGGCGCATGACCGAAAGGGCCGAGACCGACTTGCCGCAGCCGGATTCGCCGACGATCGCCACCACCTCGCCGGGGCGCACCTCGTAGTCGATCCCTTCCACGGCGCGCACCACGCCGCGGGAGGTGACGAAGTGAAGATGGAGATTCTCGATCCGCAGCAAGGGCTTGCTGCGATCTTGCGCCTGCGGGCGCACCTGGGTCTCGGCTTCGGCGACGACAGACATCCCGACGGTCTTCCTACCCCTGTTTCCTGCGCCGGATTCTTGTCGTTGATCTCTCCGTCCCCCGCCGGCGCTGCGGAGTACGGAAGCCCATGTTAGCGGGCGGTACCTGTCTTCGATAGCGTGGAGGACGCGACTTCCGGCGCGTCCTCCGGTACGAGCGTGGCGCCGGCGGCGATCATCGCCTCGATTTCCGCCGCGCCGTAGCCCAGCTCCGCCAGCACGGCGCGGCCGTGCTCGCCGAGCCGCGGCGCCGGCGAGAGCACGGCCCCGGGCGTGCGTGAGAGCTTGATCGGCAGGCCCAGGGTGCGCATCGGCCCGACCGTGGGGTGCTCCAGCTCGACCACCATCTCGCGGGCCAGGGCCTGGGGATCGGCCTGCATCTCCACCACGTCCAGCACCGGCCCTGCCGGGCAGCCCACGGCTTCCAGCTTCTCCAGCCACTCGGTGCTGGAGCGCGTGCGGAAACGCTGGTTCAGCAGCTCGGCCAGGGGCTCGCGGTTGACCAGCCGCTCGCCCGGGGTGGTGAAGCGCGGGTCCTCGGCCAGGTCCCGCGCGCCGACCACCTCCAGCAGCCGCAGCCAGTTGTTCTGGTTGGCGCCGCCGACCGTGATCCAGCCGTCGGCGGTCTCGAAGGCCTGGTAGGGCGCGCTCAGCGGATGCGCGGAGCCGAGCGGGCCCGGCGCCTCCCCGGTCGCCAGCGCGATCGCCGACTGCCAGTAGGTCAGCGCGATGCCGGCCTCGAAGAGCGAGGTGTCGACCCGCTGGCCGCGGCCGCTGCGCTCGCGCTCGTGCAGCGCCGCCAGGACGCCCATGGCCGCCAGGTAGCCGGCGACGATGTCGGTGACCGGGGCGCCGACCTTGACCGGCGGCCGGCCCGATCCTTCGCCGGTGATCGACATCAGGCCGCTCATGCCCTGGGCGATCAGGTCGAAGCCGCCGCGCTCGGCATAGGGTCCGGTCCGTCCGAAGCCGGAGAGCTCGCACCAGACGATGCCGGGGTTGCGCGCGGCCACGCTTTCGTAGTCGAAGCCGAGCCGCGCCAGGGTGCCCAGGCGGTAGTTCTCGATCAGCACGTCGGCGGTATCGAGCAGGCGGTGCAGCACCGCCTTGCCCTCGGGGTGCTTGAGGTCGAGGGCCAGCCCGCGCTTGTTGCGGTTCATCATCATGAAGGCGGCGGCCTCGCCGCCCTGCAGCGGCGGGATCATGCGGCGGCTGTCGTCGCCGCCGGGCACCTTCTCGACCTTGACGACCTCGGCGCCCATGTCTGCCAACATCAGCCCGCAGGCCGGCCCGGCCATGACGTGGGACAGTTCCACGACCCGCAGGCCGCTCAGGGGGCCCTTGCGCGGCGTTTCGCTCATCGCCCGACGAACTCCGGATCCGCCTTCTCCAGGAAGGCCTTGTAGCCGCGGCGGAAGTCCTCGGTGCCGAAGCAGGCGAAGCCCTCGTCCAGCTCCGCCGCGCTCAGCGGCGCCGGATCGGCCAGGCGGGCCAGGAACTTCTTGTGCCAGCGGGCGACCAGCGGTGCCCCGGCGGCGATCCGCCGGGCGGCCGCATAGGCCTCGGTCTCGACCTCGGCATCGGGGACGATGCGGGTGACCAGACCCTTCTCCTTGGCCTCGGCGGCGCCGAAGACGCGGCCCTCCAGCAGGATCTCCAGGGTGGTGGCGCGTCCGACCAGATCCGCCAGCGCGCCGATCTCGGGATAGGCCATGACCAGGCCGAGGCGCGCGATCGGTGCGCCGAAGCGGCTCGACTCGCCGCAGATGCGCAGGTCGCAGCAGGCGGCGATCTCCATGCCGCCGCCCACGCAGATGCCTTCGATCAGGGCGAGGCTGGGGTGGCGCAGCTCGCGCAGCGCCGAGAGCGTCTCGTGCATGATCGCGCCATAGGCGCGGGCGCTGGCCACGTCGTGGCGCTCGGTCTCGAACTCGCCGATGTCGTTGCCGGGGGAGAAGGCGCGTCCGCCGGCGCCGCGCAGCACGACGCAGCGCAGCTCCTCCTCGGCTTCCAGCGCGCGCAGGCTCTCGCCCAGGCTGCGCCACATCCCCTTGGTCAGGGCATTGAGCTTCGCCGGGCGGTCGAGCACCAGCGTGGCGATCGGCCCATCCCGCTCCAGGCGGATGCTCCCCTCCGACATGCCGCTTGCGCTCAACGCCGGGCCGCCGCGACCGCGACGGGGGCGGGCTGCTCGGTCTGCGCGGCCTCGGGATCGGCCAGGTAGTCCATCGCCGCGCGCAGGCCGCCCTTCCGGTGCGGCACGCCGGCGATCTGCAGGCCCATCTCGACGCCGGCCAGGGTCCCGGCCAGGGTCAGGTCGTTGAAGTCGCCGAGGTGGCCAATGCGGAAGATCTTGCCGGCGAGCTTGCCCAGGCCGGCCCCGAGCGACATGTCGAAGCGCTCCAGGATGGCCTTGCGCAGCGCGTCGGCGTCGTGGCCCTGCGGCATCAGCACGGCGGTGAGGCTGCCGGAATACTCGGCCGGCTCCTGGCAGAGCACCTCCAGGCCCCAGGCGCGCACGGCCCGGCGCGTCGCCTCGCCGTGGCGGGCGTGGCGGGCGAAGACCTGCGCCAGCCCCTCCTCCTGCAGCATGGCCAGGGCCTCCTTGAGGCCGTAGAGCAGGTTGGTGGCCGGCGTATAGGGGAAGAAGCCCTTCTCGTTCGGCCCCAGCATCTCGTCCCAGCGCCAGTAGGAGCGGGGCAGGCGGGCGCTCTTCGAGGCGGCCAGGGCCTTGTCGCTGATGGCGTTGAACGAGAGGCCCGGCGGCAGCATCAGGCCCTTCTGCGAGCCGGCCACCGTGACGTCCACGCCCCACTCGTCGTGGCGGTAGTCGATCGAGCCCAGCGAGGAGATGGTGTCGACCAGCAGCAACGCCGGGTGGCCGGCGGCGTCGATGGCCTCGCGCACCGCGTCGATGCGGCTGGTGACGCCGGTCGAGGTCTCGTTGTGCACGGCGCAGACGGCCTTGATGGCGTGGCCGCGGTCCTCGGCGAGGCGCGCCTCGACCTGGGCCGGGTCGACGCCGCGGCGCCAGTCGCCCGGCACGAAGTCGACCTCCAGCTCCAGCCGCTCGGCGAGCTGGCGCCAGAGCGTCGCGAACTGCCCGGTCTCGAACATCAGGACGCGGTCGCCGGGGGACAGCGTGTTGACCAGGGCCGCCTCCCAGGCGCCGGTGCCCGAGGCGGGATAGATCACCACGGGGCCGCGCGTCCCGAAGACGGGTTTCAGGCCCTCCAGAACCTCGCGGCCGAGCCTGGCGAAGTCGGGGCCGCGGTGGTCGATGGTCGGGAAGTCCATCGCCCGCAGCACCCGGTCCGGTACGTTGGTCGGCCCGGGGATCTGCAGGAAATGGCGGCCGCTGCGATGCGCCATGGAGCGGTTTCCTCAGGTTCGCACCGGGATCTTCTCCCGCTGCTCGTTTGCATAATGAATGCATCTTTCGGGCCGCGGCGCAAGGCGGGCGTGGGCGGTGTCCATCCCCGTCGTCACGAGCCCCTCACGCCGCTGAGCGGTCCCCGGCAGGGGGCGAACCCTTCCCCTGTCATTGCGAGCGAAGCGAAGCAATCCAGGGGCCAGAGGCTGTTGCCCTGGATCGCCACGCTCCCTTCGGTCGCTCGCGATGACGGGTGCAGGGCCGCCGCTCCGAGCGGAAGCGCTTCAAGAGCGAAGCGAAGCAATGAAGGCGCACCGCAATGCCGCTTCTAGAGTTGTATGCAATCTGATAGCGTGGCGCGGAAGGAGAAACGCCCATGCCGCTCGACCAGGCCCCCAGCCAGGCTCCCGGTCAGGCTCCCGGCCGAGTCGCCCGCCCGAAGCCCGGCGACGCCGCACTCGCGCGCAGGCTGCGTGACGCCCTGGAGGGCGAGGTGCTGTTCGAGCCCTTCGAGCGCGGCCGCTACGCCACCGACGCCTCCATCTATCAGATCGAGCCGCTGGGTGTGGTGGTGCCGCGCAGCGAGGCGGACGTCGCCAAGGCCCTGACCATCGCGCGCGAGGAGGGGGTGCCGGTGCTGCCGCGCGGCGGCGGCACCTCGCAGTGCGGGCAGACCGTCGGCGAGGCGCTGGTGCTGGACCTCTCCAAGCACCTGCGCGAGCTGGTCTCGCTCGACGTCGAGGGACGGCGCGCCGTGGTGCAGCCGGGCATTGTCCTCGACCATCTCAACCGTCTGCTGAAGCCGCACGGGCTCTGGTTCCCGGTCGACGTCTCGACGGCCAGCCGGGCGACGATCGGCGGCATGGCGGGGAACAACTCCTGTGGCTCGCGCTCGCTGCGCTACGGCACCATGCGCGACAACGTGGAAGCCATCCGGGCGGTGCTGGCCGACGGCACGGCCATGGACTTCGGGACGCTGGACCCGGGGCTGACCGCCTCCAACCTGCCCTCGGCGCAGCGCGACCTGGTGGCCGACCTGCTGGCACTGGGCGGGCGCGAGGCCGAGGAGATCGCCCGGCGCTTCCCGGCCGTGATGCGCCGGGTCGGCGGCTACAACCTCGACGCCCTGCTGCCGGCCGGCGAGCGGCTGTCCGGCGAGATCGCCCGGCGGCCTGGCGACCCGCCGAACCTGGCGCATCTGCTGGTCGGCTCCGAGGGGACGCTGGCCTACTTCGAGCGCCTGGAGCTGCGGCTCTCGCCGTTGCCGCGCAACAAGGTGCTGGGGGTCTGCCACTTCCCGACCTTCTACCAGACCATGCAGGCGCCGCAGCACATCGTGACCCTGGGGCCGACGGCGGTGGAGCTGGTCGACCGCACCATGATCGGCCTGTCGCGGGAGATCCCGGCCTTCCGCGACATCGTCGACCGCTTCGTGCGCGGCGCCCCCGATGCCCTGCTGCTGGTGGAGTTCGCCGAGGAGGACCAGGCCGAGAACCTGCGTCGCCTGAAGGCACTGGTGGAGATGATGGGCGACCTGGGCCACCCCGATGCGGTGGTGGAGGCGGTCGAGCCGGCCTTCCAGTCGGCGATCTGGGAGGTGCGCAAGCAGGGCCTCAACATCATGATGTCGATGAAGGGCGACGGGAAGCCGGTCTCCTTCGTCGAGGACTGCGCCGTGCGGCTGGAGGACCTGGCCGAGTACACGCGCCGCCTGACCGAGGTCTTCGAGAAGCACGGCACCACCGGCACCTGGTACGCCCATGCCTCGGTCGGCTGCCTGCACGTGCGCCCGGTCCTGAACATGAAGGGCGAGGAGGGGGCGAAGGCGATGCGCGCCATCGCCGAGGAGGCCTTCGAGCTGGTGCGCGAATACGAGGGCAGCCACTCCGGCGAGCACGGCGACGGGCTGGTGCGCTCCGAGGCGCACCGCGAGATGTTCGGCGAGCGGCTGGTGGCCGCCTTCGGCGAGGTCAAGCGGCGCTTCGACCCGGAGGGGCGCCTGAACCCCGGCAAGATCGTCGACCCGCCGGCCATGGACGACCGCGCGCTCTTCCGCTTCAAGCCGGGCTACGCCACGCCGGCGGTCGATACCGCGCTCGACTGGTCCGCCTGGGGCGGCTTCGCCGGGGCGGTGGAGATGTGCAACAACAACGGCGCCTGCCGGAAGTTCGACGCCGGGGTGATGTGCCCCTCCTATCGCGTGACCCGCGACGAGCGGCACCTGGTGCGCGGCCGCGCCAACTCCCTGCGCCTGGCGCTCTCCGGCCAGCTCGGCCCCGACGCCCTGGCCTCCGACGAGATGGCGGAGACCCTGAAGCTCTGCGTCTCCTGCAAGGGCTGCCGGCGCGAGTGCCCGACCGGCGTCGACATGGCGCGGATGAAGATCGAGGTGCTGCACCGCCGCGCCAAGACCCGCGGCCTGGGCCTGCGCGAGCGCCTGGTGGCGCAGCTGCCGCGCTATGCCCCCTTGCTGTCGCGCCTGCCCTGGCTGGCCAACCTGCGCGACGCCCTGCCCGGCGCCGCCTGGGCCAGCGAAAAGCTGCTCGGCTTCGCCGCCGGCCGGCCGCTGCCGCGCTGGTCCGGCCGCCCCTTCCTGCCTCGGACGAGCGCCGTAGGGCCGGAGGACGGGCGCGAGGTCGTGCTGCTGGCCGACAGCTTCAATCGCTGGTTCGAGCCCGAGAACCTGGAGGCGGCGCGCGATGTGCTGGTGGCTGCCGGCTGCCGTGTGCACCTGCCGACGCCGCTCGACGGCGGCCGCCCGCTCTGCTGCGGGCGTACCTATCTCTCCGCCGGTCTGGTGGAGGAGGCGCGGGCCGAGCAGCGGCGGACGCTGGACGCCCTGCGCCCCTTCGTCGAGCGCGGTGTCGCGGTGGTCGGGCTGGAGCCCTCCTGCCTGCTGGGCTTCCGCGACGAGGTGCCGGCGCTGCTGCCGGGCGCCGAGAGCGAGGCGCTGTCGCGCCGCGCGCTGCTGTTCGAGGAGTACCTGGCCCTCGGGCTGGACGAAGGCTGGCTGTCCCTGCCGCTGCGGGCCCTGCCGGAGAGGAAGGCCCTGCTGCACGGCCACTGCCACCAGAAGGCCTTCGCCGCTTTCAAGCCGGTCGAACGCATCCTGAAGCTGGTCCCGGAGCTGGCGGTGGAGACGGTGGAGTCCTCCTGCTGCGGCATGGCCGGCGCCTTCGGCTACCAGGCCGAGACCCTGGATGTTTCCCGCGCCATGGGCGAGGCGGCGCTGCTGCCGGCCGTGCGGGCGGCGGGGGAGGGGACGCTGATCGTCGCCGACGGCACCTCCTGCCGGCACCAGATCGCCGACGGCACCGGGCGCCGCGCCGAGCACGTGGCCCGGGTGCTGCGCCGCGCCCTGGTGGCGGAAAAGGAGGTGGCCCATGCCTGAGGCGCCCGTCATCGCCCGGCGTTCGCTGACCGACGAGCTGGTGGAGCGGCTGCGCGACCTGATCGTCGAGGGCGCGTTCCAGCCGGGCGAGCGGCTCGGCGAGAAGGCGCTCTGCGAGCGCTTCGGCGTGTCGCGCACGCCGCTGCGCGAGGCGCTCAAGATCCTGGCCACGGAAGGGTTGTTGGAGCTCTCGCCGAACCGCGGTGCCCGGATCGCCGGGCTCAGCGCGTCCGATCTCGAGGAGCTCTTCCCGCTGCTCGGCGCGCTGGAGGCCCTGGCCGGCGAGCTGGCGGCGGCGCGCGTCGACGAGGCCGGCATCGCCGAGGTGCGGGCGCTGCATTACCAGATGGTGGCGCATTACCACCGCGGTGAACTGGCCGGCTACTTCCGCCTCAACCAGCAGATCCACGAGCGGTTTCTGGCCGCCGCCGGCAACGCCACACTCGCCGCCATGCACCGCAGCCTCTCCGGCCGCCTGCGCCCGGCCCGCTTCGCCGCCAACATGAGCCCGGCGCGCTGGCGCCAGGCCGTGGCCGAGCACGAGGAGATGCTGACCCTGCTGGCGGCCCGCGACGGCGCGGCGCTGGGCGCCCTGCTGCGCCGCCACCTCGACAACAAGGCCGAGAGCCTGCGCGAGGCGCTCGACGGCGCGCCGGGCGATGCGGAAGGCCGGCGCAGCCTGGGCGGGGGCGCGTAGCAGCTGCCCGGCGAGGTCGGCCGGCCGCTCCCCTCGCGTCACGGAGCGCGCGCGTCGCACAGCGAGCGTACGATGGTGCGTCGCTTCACAGCGTCTTCAGGAACTCGATCAGTGCGCGCTTGTCCGTTTCGGACAGGCCGCTGGGCGGATAGGCGTGCCCTCGATTGCCGAAGCCTCGCTGGTCCGTCTGGTAGTATCGCCGCCTTTCGGCCGGGTCCGACAACCCCTCGGGCATCTGCTCCACTACAATGGTCTCCACACCCAGTCGTTCATGATCGTAACCCGCGTCGCTCCGCGTCCAGATCGCCGGCCGCTCGGAAGGGGTCAGCAGGTGCCACATCGTGGGCACGGAGCCGTTGTGGAGATAGGGTGCCGTTGCCCAGATCCCGTCCAGCGGCTGGGCGACGTAGCCGCCGCTGTCCGGGAACAGGGGCGTCTCGCCGTAGTGGCCGAACCAGCCTTCTCCGAGGTGCAGCTTGAACGTGCGGGGCATGTCGTCGACGCGCACCGGATCGGTGCCGACCTCATCCAGCGGGATGACACGCTCGGGGTAGCTGTCGCCGATCCCGTGGCAACTCGCGCAATCGCGCATGTAGAGAAGCCGGCCGCGCTGAGCCAGCGTCGGGTCCACCGGGCCGGGGTAGGCGGGAGGCTCGAGGCTGTCGATCCAGGCGTAGATGTCTTGGAACGGCTCTTCGAGCGCCCGGAGCTCCTCGCCGCTGTAGGCGAAGCTGGCGATGAACTGCATGATGTCGCGGTGCGACTTGCCGATGAAGGCGTCGCTGTAAAAGCGGGTCTTCCGCCTGGACAGCCAGAACGCGGGTGTCTTGACGGGAAGATACATCTGCTCGGCGCTCGGCACCGGGAACTGTACCGTGTCGGTTCTCTCGGCGTCGCTGTCGCGCAGCAGCAGCAGGGCGATCGCGCCGCCCCAGGCGTTGTTGGGACCGCGAACCGAACTCTCCGGCACGGCAGGAACGCCCTCCGGCCAGGCTGGCGCGGAAATGCTGCGCTGGATGCGCAAGGCGGCCACGTCTTCATAGAAGGTGGCCAGGTCTATGAGGCTGTTGCCGAGGCCGCGGACCACTTCGCCAGCGACCGGGCCGCCGTGACAGGACAGGCAGTTCTCTGCGAGATTGCCCCTGCCGTCGGGCGTGAACTGTTGCGGGATCGGCCCTTCGCGGTCAGGCGTTTCCTGGAACCCGTAGCGGGCCAGCAGCAGGCGCCGTCTTTCTTCCGGAGTCGCGGCGGCGGCCTCCGCCCTTTGCGGCTCGGGCCACGTCTGCCAGATGTCGAAGTACTCCGCCTCGGTCAGTGTGGGTGGAACGAGCGGCAGGGTCAGGAGGAGGCGATATCCCCGTTCGGCCGGGGTCTCCTCGGCCGGCGCCGCGCCCGGTGCCGCGAGGCCGGCTGCGGCGGCGGCGAGAAGCGGGATCGCGAGGATCGTAGCGAGACGGCACTGCCAGGATCGCGGCATTGCCCGGCACCCCCCCCCACCCAGCAGGCGACAATCGCCATAATCCAGAAACGCTAGCGCTCTACTCGAAGTCAAGTCAATCGGATCGGCAGCCGCCTGACCGCTCGGCCGGTGGCGGCGAGCACGGCATTGCACAGCGCCGGCGCGACAGGCGGCACGCCGGCCTCGCCGACTCCGCCGGCCTCGTGCCCGTCGGTCACCAGAGCCTGCGGTCCGGGCAGGATCAGCACGTCGACGGTGGGACTTTCCGCCAGCGCGAGCAGGCGATAGGCGTCCAGGTTGCCTTCCTGCACTTGGCCGTGGCGCAGGGAGATCGAGCCGTGGAGGGCGGCGGTCAGCCCGAAGACGATTCCCCCCTCCATCTGTGCGGCGACCGCATCGGGATCGAGTGCGCCTCCGCAATCGACGGCGCAGTTGACGTGATGCACGCGCGGGCGGCCGGCGGGCAGGGAAATCTCCAGCGACTGCGCCACCACGCTGCCGAACGAGACGTGCAGAGCGGTTCCGCGAAAATGCCCACTGGCCGGCGGCGCGTGCCACATCGCCTCTACGGCGTCCAGCACCGCGAGGCAGCGCGGCTCGGAACGCAGCAGCCGCCTGCGCAAGGCCGTGGGATCCAGGCCCTGTCCGCGCGCGATTTCGTCGACGGCATGCTCGATGAACCAGGCATTGAAACTGTGTCCGACCGAGCGCCACCAGCCTACCGGCAGGTTGATCGCGACATCCGCCCAGTCGACCCGGCGATACAGGAACCGGTAGGGATGGCTCGCGGCCCCTTCCACCGCCTCCGGATCGGGGCCGGCGGTCGGCGGGCCACCTCTGAGATAGGAAGCACCGGCCCCCCGCAGGTCGGGGACGGCGATACGTTGCACCCAGCGAACTGGAAAGCCGGTGCGATCGAGACCGACCTCGATCCGGCAGGCCGCGGGCGGGCGGTAGTTGTCGTGGCGGATGTCCTGGGGCCGCGGCCAGATCAGCTTGACCGGGCGGCCGGCGGCACGAGCGGCCAGTGCGGCTTGCACGAGCACCCGGGTGTCCAGGTTGCGGCCGAAGCTGCCTCCGGCGAGGGTGGTATGGACGAGAACGTCTCGGACCGGCCGCGACAGGGCCTCCGCCACGGCGGCACGGGCGGCGGTCGGCGCCTGGGTCGGCGCCCAGATCTCGATCCGGTCCGGCGCGACGCGGACGGTGGCGTTCGGCGGTTCGATCGCGGCATGGGCCAGCGGCGGGACTTCGTAGTCGAGCCGAAGCGTCCGGGCCACCTGCGCGGCCGCCGCCGAGGCGTCGCCGACCTCCTCGGCGGTCACGGCCGGACCGGCGAGCGCGGACTGCAGCCGCGTCGTGATCTCCCTGCTGTCCAATCCAGCAGCCGGCCCCTGGTCCCACTGAGGGCTCAGGGCCGCGATCGCCCGTTCCGCCGTCCAGAAGGACTCGGCCAGGACCACCACCGCGTCTTCGAGCGGCACCACGACGACCCCGCTGTCGATCGCGAGCGCCGGCGCGGGGTCGACCCACTGCAGCCGGCCGCCCGCGACCGGCGCGTTGACGACGCTGCCCATGAGCATTTCCGGAAGCTCGACGTCGATCCCGAAGCGCGCTGTACCGCGGATCTTGGCCGGGCTGTCGATGCGCGGCTGCGGCCGGCCGAGCAGACGCCAGTCGCCGGGCGCCTTCACGGCGGTCGACCGCGGCGTCGGCAATCGGGACGCGGCGGCGGCGAGTTCGCCATAGCCGAACGTCATCCCGCTGCCGGGGTGATGGATCGCGCCGTCGCGGGCGAAACAGTCGGCCGGCGCGCACCGCCAGCGCTCGGCAGCCGCCGCCAGCAGCATCGCGCGCAGTGCCGCCGCCGCGGTCTGCAGGGCCGGCAGAGCCGCTCTGGCGCTCGTGCTGGCGCCCGTCACCTGGCTGCCGAAGAAGGGATTGTCGTACAGCGGATCGACCGGTGCAGGCAGTACGGCGACCGCGGCCGGTTCCACCTCCAGTTCTTCGGCGACGATCGTCGCGACCAGGGTGTGGATGCCCTGGCCCATCTCGGTAAAGGCCGAATAGGCGGCGATACCGCCATCGGCGGCAATGCGGATCCAGGCCCAGGGACCGGCCGGATCGGCCGGGGCGCCGCCAGTCGGCTTGCCTTCGACAGACTCGCCGGTCGCCTCCTCGGCGGGGAAGCAGCCCAGGGCCACGCAGCCGGCCGCCGCGCCGCCGCGCAGTACCCAACGCCGGCTGACCGCCCGCTCGCCGGTGATCCCACTCATGATTCGAGCAGGGCTCGAAGCGCCTTCACGACCCGGGGATAGCTGCCGCAGCGGCAGAGCACGTCCAGCCGAGCGGCGGCCGCCTCCATGCTGGGCTGCGGTGATTCCCCGAGCAGGCCGAGCGCGCTCATGATCATGCCGGGCTGACAGTAGCCGCATTGCGAGACGCGGTGGTCGAGCCAAGCCTGCTGCACCCGCGCCATCCGCTGGTCGCCGGCCACGAACTCGATCGTGGTGATCGCCAGCCCGGTCACGCTGCCGAGCGGGATCATGCAGGAAGGCACCGCGAGCCCGTCCAGATGTACGGTACAGGCCCCGCAGCGGCCGATGCCGCAACCGAATTTGGTGCCGGTCAGGCCCAGATCCTCCCGAAGCACCCACAGCAGGGGCTTGTCGGGCGGGGCGTCAACGGATCGTCGGATGCCGTTCACCAAGAGATCCATCCGCCGCCTCCGGAGGGCAGTGCCGCTGGCAACGATAGTGCCACCGACCGGCCCGTTGTCCAGCTTGGATCCGATCTCGAGGGATCGAGAAGGTTCGCGACGGCGCGGCGCCGGGCATGCCGTTGCGCCGCCACCTCGACAACAAGGCCGAGAGCCCGTGCGAGGCGCTTGACGGCGCACCGGGCGATGCGGAAGGTCGGCGCAACGCCTGAACCGCAACGGACCAGCATGCAGCCCGTCTCCTTCTTCCGCCGCAGCGCGCTGCGGAACCCCGCCGCCGTCGCCGTCGAGGACGGCGCCCGGCAGCTGACCTACGCCGAACTCTCCGCCGCCGCCGAGGCCTTGGCGGCCGAGTTGCAGGCGCTCGATCCCGAGCCCGGCAGCCGGGTCGGCATCTGCGCCTACAACTCGCTGGAGCATCTGGTCGCCTGGCTCGCCACGCTGCTCGCCGGCAAGGTCTGGGTCCCGCTCTATCCGCGCAACGGCGCCGGGGAGATCGCCCGCTGTGTCGACTTCACCGGCGTGAGCATCCTCTGCCTCGACGAGGCCGGTGAGGCCGCGGGGGCCGAGGCCCCGGCGCGCCATCGCATCCCGCTGACGCCGCTCGGCCGGCCGGGAGCCTTGGCCGAGCTGCTGGCGCGCCGCGCCGGCCAGCGCCCGGCGCCGGTCGCCCTGCCGCTCGGCGGCACCCAGGCGATCAAGTTCACCGGCGGTTCGACCGGGGTGCCCAAGGGGGTGATGCAGACGCTGCGGGCCTGGAATACCGGCATCGTCTCGCAGATCGAGGCGCTGCGTCTGGGCCCGGCCAGCCGCACGCTGGCCGCGGCGCCCATCACCCACGGCACCTCCACCTATCTGCTGCCGACGCTGGCGCGCGGCGGCACCCTGGTGATCTCCGACCGGGCCAAGCCGCCGGAGATCCTGCGGCTGCTGGCGGAGCGGCGCATCACCACGGTCTTCCTGGCGCCGACCACGATCTACGGCCTGCTGGAGGACGGCGGTGCGGCGCCCGGCGCCTGCCCCGCCCTCGACCATCTGGTCTATGGCGCCGGGCCGATGCGGCCCGAGGCGATCGCCCGGGCCATCGAGGCCTTCGGGCCGGTGCTGGGCGCCTCCTACGGCCAGACCGAGGCGCCGCAGATCATCACCTTCATCGGCCCCGAGGAGTTGGCGCAGCCGGCGCTGCAGGCCTCGGTCGGCCGCGCCAGCCTGCTGACCGAGGTAGCGGTCTGCGACCCCGAGAGCGGCGTCCCGCTGCCGCCCGGCGAGGTCGGCGAGGTGCGGGTCGGCGGCGACCTGGTCATGGCCGGCTACTGGCGCCAGCCGGAGAAGACCGCCGAGACCCTGGTGGACGGCTGGCTCTGCACCGGCGACACCGGGCTGCTGGACGAGCGGGGCTACCTCTTCCTCAAGGGCCGGCTGCGCGACGTGGTGATCTCCGGCGGCTTCAACGTCTATCCCGCCGACGTCGAACCGGTGCTGGGCCGGCATCCGGCGGTGGCCGACTGCGCCGTCTACGGCGTGCCCGATGCGAAGTGGGGCGAGGCCGTGCACGCGGCGGTGCAGCTGCGGCCGGGCGCCGAGGCCGACGCGGCGGCGCTGATCGCCCACGTCCGCGCCGAGCTGGGTCCGGTGCGTGCGCCCAAGCGCGTGGTCTTCCACGCCGAGCTGCCGCGCAACGCCTACGGCAAGATCCTGAAGGACCGGCTGGTGGCGCTCGACGCCGAGATGGAGACACAGGCATGAGCGGCAAGCAGCATCCGGCGCCCACCACCTCGCCCACCACGGCACTCTGCCGTCACGGGGAGGACTTCGTCGAGTATCGCGGCCGCGACCTGGTGGGCGAGCTGCTGCCGCAGGGCGACTTCGTGGCCGTCGCCTTCCGCCAGATCCTGGCGCGCGATCCCTCGCCGGCCGACCTGCGGGTCGTTCACGCCGTGCTGGTGGTGCTGATGGAGCACGGGCTGACGCCCTCGGCGACCGCCACGCGCCTCGTCTACATGAGCGCGCCGGAGAACCTGCAGGGGGCCGTGGCCGCCGGGCTGATGGCGGTGGGCAGCCGGTTCGTCGGCACCACTGAGAACTGCGCCCGGCTGCTGCAGCGGCTGCTGGACCGGCCCGAGGCGGAGCGCGACGTCGAGGCGGCGGCGATCGTCGCCGAGCACGGGGCTGCCGGCGGGCGCGTTCCCGGCTTCGGCCATCACCTGCACCGGCCGGAGGACCCGCGCGCCGCGGCGCTGCTGGCCCTGGCCGACGAGCTGGCGCTGCCGGGCGGGCACGTGCGGGAACTGCGGCGGCTCTCGGCCGCGGTCGACGCCGCGCGCGGCCGCCGGGTGACGATCAACGCCACCGGCGCGGTGGCGGCGCTGCTCGGCGAGATCGGCGTCCCGGTGGAGCTGATGCGGGGCTTCGCCGTGATCTCCCGCGCCGCCGGCCTGGTGGCGCACATCGCCGAGGAGCAGCGCAAGCCGAGCGGGCGGCGCATCTGGGAGATCGTCGACGCCGGCGTGCCCTACGCGCCGGAGTAGGGCGGGAAGCGGGGCTTCGGAGGCGATCCCCAGGGCCTTGCGCTGCGCGGTCGCGAGATGGCGCGCGCCGTCTCCAGCACCAGGGGGCCGAGTTGGCGGCGCACCGTTTCCTCGCTCCACTGCGCGGCCGATACCGAGATGTGCACCGCCCCGGCCGGCCGTCCCCGGTTGTCGAAGACGGCGGCGGCGATCGCCAGCTCTCCGACCAGTATCTCGCCGGCTGAGAAGGCGTAGCCCAGCCGCCGTGCCTCGGCGATACGCTCCATCACCGCCTCCACGTCGGTGATGGTCTCGGGCGTCAGCGGCTGGCGGTCGGAGGTCTCGACGATCCGCCGCGCCTCCTCCTCCGGCAGGGCCGCCAGCGCGATTCGGCCGCCGGAGGTGCAGAAGGCCGGCAGGCGGCGGCCGACCACCGAGTTGACGTAGGCCATCATGCGCGTCGGCACGCGGAAGACGTAGACGATGTCGTGGCCGTCGAACTCGCTCAGGTTCACGCGCTCGCCGCAGCGCTCCGAAGCGTCGATCAGGAAAGGTGCGGCCAGTTCCGCCAGGCTGTCGTGACGCAGGTAGAGGAAGCCCAGGTCCAGCAGGCGCCGACCCGGGCTGTAGCGCCGGGTCTCCGGGTCGCGCTGCAGCAGGCCGAGGCGGGTGAGGCTGTGGACGAAGCGCTGCGCCGCGCTCTTGGTCATGCCGGTCGCCACGGCGATCTCGGTGATGCCGAGGTCGCGGCGGTCGCCGTCGAAAGCCTCCAGCACCCGCAGGGCCTTGTCGAGCGAGCCGACGAAGAGGCGGTCCGGGGAGCCCTCCTCGCCTTGCTGCTGCACCTTATCGTACAATTCCGATCCTCGGGACGAGAGCGGATCCCGATCGCCTTCGATCGCGATCCGCTCCAGGCGGCGTTGACCGGCCGCGACGATTCATGGTCAACTCCGCTACGATAACAAAACATAGTATTGCATAGCAATACAGGGTGCTTCGAGAACAGCGTCGCAGGGAGATTGAAGAATGACCAGATTGCTGCCGGCGGCCGTCGCCGCCGCCGTTTTCGCCTTCGCCGGAGCGTGGGACGCCTCGACGGCGCTCGCCGGCAAGGCGAACGACACGCTGACCTGGGCTTCCGACAGCGAGCCGGAGAACGTCAGCCCCTATCACAACAATCTGCGCGAGGGCGTGGTGCTCGCCCGACACGTCTGGGACACGCTGCTCTACCGCGACCCGGACAGCGGCGAGTACAAGGGCCTGATCGCGTCGGAGTGGAACTGGGCCGACGACACCACGCTCGACGTGAAGCTCCGCGAGGGCATCACCTTCCACAATGGTGACCCGCTGACCGCCGACGACGTGGTCTTCACCTTCAACTACGTGGTCCAGCCGGATTCCGGCGTGGTCACGCGGCAGAACACCGACTGGATCGGCAGCGCCGAGAAGCTCGGCGACTACGAGGTGCGCATCCACCTCGACGCGCCCTTCCCGGCGGCGATCGAGTACCTGGCCGGGCCGACGCCGATCTATCCCCAGGCCTACTTCGAGGAGGTCGGGCTGGACGGCTTCAGCCGCGCGCCGATCGGTTCCGGTCCCTACAAGATCACCGAGATCGAGACCGGCCGCCACGTGGTGATGGAGCGCTTCGAGGACTACTTCGCCGACAGCCCGCGCGCCGAGACCACGATCGGCAACCTGATCTTCCGCTACATCCCGGACGGCGAGACCCGTCTGGCCGAGCTCATGACCGGCGGCGTCGACTGGCTCTGGCGGGTGCCTTCGGACCAGGCCGACCAGCTCGGGGCGGTGCCGAACATCACCGTGACCAGCGGCGAGACCATGCGCATCGCCTACCTGCGTATGGACGCGGCCGGCCGCAGCGGTGCCGACAACCCCTTCACCAAGCTGGAGGTCCGCCGCGCGATGAACCACGCGGTCGACCGCCAGGCGATCGTCGACAACCTGATCCGCGGCGGCAGCCGGGTGGTCAACACGGCCTGCTTCCCCGAGCAGTTCGGCTGCCACCAGGACGTGATGGTCTACGACTACGATCCCGACCAGGCGCGCGCGCTGCTGGCCGAGGCCGGCTATGCCGACGGCTTCGAGGTGGACATCTACGCCTACCGCGAGCGTGAGCTGACCGAAGCGGTGATCGGCTACCTGCGCGAGGTCGGCATCACCGCCAACCTGCAGTTCCTGCAGTACGCGGCGCTGCGCGACCTGGCCCGCAGCGGCCAGGTGCAGGTCGACAACCAGACCTGGGGCTCCTTCTCGGTCAACGACGTCTCGGCCATCACCAGCGCCTTCTTCACGCTGAACGAGGACGACCACGCCCGCGACGAGCAGGTGGCGGAGTGGCTGACGACCGCCGACACCACCGCCGACCCGGCCGAGCGCGAGCGGCTCTACGCCCTGGCGCTGGAGCGGATCGCCGAGCAGGCCTACTGGGTGCCCCTCTACAGCTACTCCACCAACTACGCCCACGTGGACGAGCTGGACTTCACCCCCTACCCGGACGAGGTCCCGCGCTTCTACTCCGCGAGCTGGAAGTAGTCCTTCGGTCCGCGGCGGCGGCCGGTAGCGCCGGTCGCCGCCGCCCCCTTTAGAGAAGCGCCGATGCTCGCCTTCACCCTGCGCCGCCTGCTGCTGGCCCTGCTGGTGGCCTTCACCGTGTCGCTGGTCAGCTTCGCCCTGCTGCGGATTTCCGGCGACCTCGCCGCCGCCATCGCCGGCCCCGAGGCGACGGCCGCCCAGGTCGAGGCCATCCGCATCGACTTCGGCCTCGACCAGCCGCTGCCGGTGCAGTACGTCGAATGGCTCTGGGGTGCGCTGCGCTTCGACTTCGGCAACTCCTTCTTCTTCCGAGACACGGTCGCCAACCTGATCGGCAACCGCCTGCCGGTCACCCTGACGCTGGGGGCGCTGGCCATCCTCTTCGCGCTGGCGGTCTCGATCCCGCTGGGCGTGGTCGCCGCGGTGAAGCAGAACACCTGGGTCGACCGCCTGGCGCTGACCGTCGCCGTCTCCGGCCAGGCCCTGCCCAGCTTCTGGTTCGGGCTGATCCTGATCCTGGTCTTCTCCGTGAACCTGCGCTGGCTGCCGGTCTCGGGCAGCGAGACCTGGCAGCACTTCGTCCTGCCGGCGGTGGCGCTGGGCTACTATGCGACGCCCTCGATCATGCGGCTGACGCGCACCGGCATGCTCGACGTGCTCTCCTCGGACTACATCCGCACGGCGCGGGCCAAGGGCCTGCGGCCGAACCGCATCCTCTTCAAGCACGCGCTGCGCAACGCCGTGATCCCGGTGGTGGCCATGGCCGCCGTGCAGTTCGGCTTCATGCTCGGCGGCTCGATCATCATCGAGACGATCTTCTCGCTGCGTGGGATCGGCCACCTGATGTACGAGTCGATCAGCCGCAAGGACTTCCCGGTGGTCCAGGCGATCCTGCTGCTGATCGCGCTAATCTACATCACCCTGATCTTCGTCGCCGACCTCCTCAACGCCTGGCTGGACCCGAGGATCCGCGTCGCATGAGCATCCTCGGCAAGGGCGAGAGCCCCTTCCTGCGCATGAAGGTGACGGCGGCCGAGAGCTACATCGCCCCGAGCCCCTGGCGCCTGCTGCGCCGGCGCGTCTTCGGCCACGCTGGGCTGGTGGTGGGCGGGACGGTCTTCCTCCTGATCGTGCTGATGGCCCTCTTCGCGCCGCTGATCGCGCCCTACGATCCCTACGCCCAGAGCCTGACCAACCGCCTGGTGCCGCCGATCTGGCACGAGAACGGCACCTGGGCGCATCCGCTCGGTACCGACCGCCTGGGCCGCGACTACCTCAGCCGGCTGATCTACGGTTCGCGCATCTCGCTGGCGATCGGCCTGGCCACGGCGGTCATCTCCGGCCTGATCGGCTCGGTGCTGGGGATCTGCGCCGGTTACTTCGGCGGCCGGGTGGACATGGTCATCTCCTACATCATCACCGTGCGGCTGGCGCTGCCGGCGGTGCTGGTGGCCCTGGCCGTGGTCGCCATCACCGGCTCGTCGCTGCACCTGGTGATCCTGGTGCTGGGCCTGCTGCTCTGGGACCAGTTCGCCGTGGTCACCCGCAGCGCCACCATGCAGATTCGCTCCCAGGATTTCGTGACGGCGGCCGAGGCGCTGGGCTGCTCCAAGTTCCGGCTGATCTTCTCCGAAGTGCTGCCCAACGTCATGAATCCGCTGATCGTCGTCCTGACCCTGGAGATGGCGCACGCCATCCTGCTGGAGGCGGCGCTCTCCTTCCTCGGCTTCGGCGTGCAGCCGCCGCTGCCCTCCTGGGGCCTGATGATCCTGGAGGCCAAGCCCTACATGTTCTTCAGCGGCTGGATGATCCTGCTGCCGGGCGCCGCGCTCTTCCTGCTGGTGCTGGCGATCTACCTCATGGGCGACGGGCTGCGCGACGTCAGCGCGCCCGAGAATCGGAACTGAGGCATGGCCCTGCTCGAAGCCCGCGGTCTGCGCGTCGACATCCCCCTGGCCGGCGGCACGCTGCACGCCGTGCGCGGCATCGATTTCTCGGTGGAGAAGGGCGAGACGCTCTGCATCGTCGGCGAGTCCGGCTGCGGCAAGTCGCTCACCTCGCTGGCGCTGATGAACCTGCTGCCGCGCAAGGCGCGGCGCTCGGCCGAGCGGCTGAACTTCGCCGGCATCGACCTGCAGGCGCTGTCGGAGCGCGACTATGCCCGCCTGCGCGGCAACCGCATGGCGATGATCTTCCAGGAGCCCATGACCTCGCTGAACCCGTCCTATACGGTCGGCGACCAGTTGACCGAGGCGCTGCTGACCCACAAGGGCGTGTCGCACCGCGAGGCGCGCGAGCGCGCCGTCTACCTGCTGGAGCGGGTCGGCATCACCGCCGCGGCCAGCCGCCTGGGGCAGTACCCGCACCAGCTCTCCGGCGGTCTGCGCCAGCGGGTGATGATCGCCATGAGCCTGATGTGCGGGCCGGAGCTCATTATCGCCGACGAGCCGACCACGGCGCTGGACGTCACCATCCAGGCGCAGATCCTGCACCTGCTGGCGGAGCTGCAGCGCGAGTTCGGCATGGCCCTGGTCCTCATCACCCACGATCTCGGGGTGGTCGCCCGCATCGCCCACAAGGTGGCGGTGATGTACGCCGGCCAGGTGGTGGAGGCCGGCAGCACCGAGGCGATCTTCGCGGCGCCGCAGCACCCCTACACCCTGGGCCTGATGGAGTGCATTCCCGTGCCCGGCAGGACCGAGCGGGGCGGGCGCCTGGGCTCGATCCCGGGCATCGTCCCCTCGCTGGTCGGCGAGATGCGGCACTGCGCCTTCCGTGGCCGCTGCCCCTTCGCCGATACGCCCTGCGCCGAGGATCCGGGCCTGCGCGAGACCTCCGGCGGGCACAGCTACCGCTGCCACTTTCGGCCCGAGGAGCGACGCGTCACCGCCGAGCTGGAGGCCTCGGCATGAGCGCGCCGCCGGTCCTCGAGCTGAAGGGCGTCAGCAAGACCTTCATGGTGAGCCCCGGCTTCTTCAAGCCGCGCCGGCCGCTGCGCGCCGTCGACGACGTCAGCCTGACCCTGGGGCGGGGCGAGGTGCTGGGGCTGGTCGGCGAATCCGGCTGCGGCAAGTCGACCCTGGCGAAGATGCTGCTCGGCCTGCTGCCGCCCAGCCGCGGCGAGGTGCTGGTGGACGGCGAGCCGCTGACCGGCGCCGACCGCAAGGCCGTCGCCCGGCGCATCCAGCCGGTCTTCCAGGACCCCTACTCCTCGCTCAACCCGCGCAAGTCGATCGGCGACATCGTCTCCCTGCCGCTGCGGGTGCACCGTGTCGGCGATCCGCGCGAGTGGAAGAAGCGGACCGAGGAGATGCTCGACCTGGTCGGTCTGCCGCGCCGCGTGGCCGGCAGCTATCCCAGCCAGCTCTCCGGCGGTCAGCGCCAGCGCGTCGCCATCGCCCGGGCGCTGATCATGCGCCCCGAGGTGGTGATCTGCGACGAGCCGACCTCGGCATTGGACGTCTCGGTGCAATCGCAGATCCTCAACCTGCTGCTGGACCTGCGCCGCGAACTGGGTCTGACCTACCTGCTGATCAGCCACAACCTGGCCGTCGTCGAGCACATCGCCACCCGGGTCGCGGTCATGTACCTCGGCCGCATCGTCGAGGAGGCCGAGACCGGCGATCTCTTCGAGCGGCCGCGCCATCCCTACACCGAGGCCCTGCTGAAGTCGGTGCTGACCCCGGAGCCGGGCCTCGGCGTGCCGGACACGCACCTGGGCCTGGCCTACCCCAATCCCATCGATCCGCCGTCCGGCTGCGCCTTCCACCCGCGCTGCCCCAAGGCGGAAGCCGTCTGCAGCGAGCGCCGTCCGGACACCCGTCGGGACGAGCGCGGCCGCATCGAATGCCACCTCTATCCGGCCGTCGCCGCCGCGGCGGAGTGAAGGCCCCCTCACCCCGTCCCTCTCCCACGAGGGGAGAGGGGGCGCAAACTGTGCAGTCCATGCTTCAAAGCCCCTCTCCCCTCGTGGGAGAGGGGTTGGGGTGAGGGGGCGGCGCAGCCTGTACAGCACTGGAGATCAGACCATGTCCCGTGACGCCGCGATCGCCCTGGCCGAGAAGGAATTCGACGACGGCCGCTTCCTGGCCGAGCTCGGCGAGCTGGTCGCGGTGCCGACCGAGAGCCAGAACCCCGACCGGGGGCCGGAATTGCGGCGCTACCTCGAGGCGGTGATGCGCCCGCGGCTGGAGGCCATGGGCTACGCCTGCACCATCCTGCCCAACCCGGCCGCCGGCTACGGCCCCTTCCTCTATGCGGAGCGGATCGAGGGTCCGGGCCTGCCGACCGTGCTCACCTACGGCCACGGCGACGTCATCCGCGGCCAGGAGGGGAGCTGGCGCGAGGGGCTGGATCCCTGGCGGCTGACGATCGAGGGCGACAAGGTCTACGGCCGCGGGACCGCGGACAACAAGGGCCAGCACCTGGTCAACCTGCGGGCTCTCGCCAACGTGCTGGCGGCGCGCGGGACGCTGGGCTTCAACTCCAAGATTCTGATCGAGACCGGCGAGGAGACCGGCTCCCCCGGTCTCGCCGAACTCTTCCGGCAGGAGAAGGACCGGCTTGCCGCCGACGTACTGATCGCCTCCGACGGGCCGCGGCTGCTGCCGGACCGCCCGACGCTCTTCCTCGGCTCGCGCGGCGCGCTCAACTTCGACCTGGAGCTGAAGCTGCGCGAGGGCGCCCACCACTCCGGCAACTGGGGCGGGCTGCTGGCCAATCCCGGCCTGATCCTGGCGCACGCCATCGCCTCCATCGCCGACGCCCGCGGCCAGATCCGCGTGCCGGAGTGGCGGCCGGACAGCCTGACGCCGGCGGTGCGCAAGGCGCTGGAGGACTGCGAGCTGCCCGACGTGCCCGGCCAGCCCAGCGTCGATCGCGACTGGGGCGAGGCCGAGCTGACGCCGCAGGAGCGGGTCTTCGGCTGGAACTCCTTCGAGGTGCTGGCCTTCCGCACCGGCAACCCGGACCGTCCGGTCAACGCCATCCCGGACCGGGCCTCGGCGCACTGCCAGCTCCGCTTCGTCGTCGGCACCGACATCGAGGACGCCCTGCCGGCGCTGCGCCGCCACCTGGAGCGCGAGGGCTTCGGCGCGGTCGAGGTGCGCCAGGCGCGCGCCGAGGTGATGCACGCCACCCGCCTGGATCCCGACAACCCCTGGGTCCGCTTCGCCGCCGCCTCGCTGCAGCGGAGCAGCGGCAAGAAGCCCGCCATCCTGCCGAACCTCGGCGGCTCGCTGCCCAACGACACCTTCGCCGAGATCCTCGGCCTGCCGACCGTCTGGGTGCCCCACTCCTACGCCGGCTGCTCCCAGCACGCGCCGAACGAGCATGCCCTGGCGCCGGTGCTGCGCGAGGCGTTGGGCATCATGACCGGCCTCTTCTGGGACCTGGGCGAACAGGGCCGGCCGGGCTAAGGGGGCTAGCGCGAAGGCGGCGGCGCAGCAGCGTCTGCATGTCGCGCCGACCGTCGAGGACGGCATAGACGATCACCCGGGATCCTACGATCCGGTACACGATGCGATAGGGCTTGTAGTGGGCCTCGCGGAACTCGCCGATCCCCAGGGCGGCGAGTTCCTTGGGAATGTTGCCGCGCTCCGCAAACTCGTCCAGGCGGTCGCAGGTCTCCTCCAGCGCGGTCAGGATAGCGGCGGCTCGGGCAGCGCCGTCCTGCCTCGCGATATAGCCGATGATGTCCTTGAGATCCTGCTCGGCGCCGTCGAGCAAGAGCACGTCCCGGCGCACGGATCACCCTTCGAGGCGAGACCGGATTTCGGCGAAGGCCTCCCGGGCCGGCTTCCAGCGCTTCCCTTCCAGGCTTTCGTTGCCCAGGGCGAGAATCTGGAGAAGCGCGAGCGTTTCCTGGGTTTCCCGGTAGCTCTCCAGGTCTTGCAGGACGACCTTCGCGGCTCCTTCGTCGGTGATGACGAGCGGCCGCCGATCTGCGGCCACACCGCGCACCAAGTCGGCCGTATGTTCGCGAAGCTCGCTGAGCGATCTGGTTTTCTCGGCCGGCATCAGGGCCTTCTCCGCAGGGCTAGCGGTCGAGTGTAGCGGCTTTGCCGGCGGCCCGAAAGATCGGCTTCGGTCGACCTCAGGCCTCCGCCGGCCGGGCGAGCTCGCCGGCGAGGCGGCCGCCGTCGCCGCTGCGGTCGCGCTCCAGCGGGCGCAGGTCGAAGAGACCGGGGTGGACCACGCGCTCCTTGGGCCAGAGCAGGTAGCGCGCGGCGATCTCCGCATAGCCCGAGAAGCGGTAGCCGCCGTTGCCGGCCAGCAGCCACGCCCGCTCCGCGCGCCAGATCGCCGGCAGGCGGAACCAGGGCTCGTTGGGGAAGGCATGGTGGGCGGCGTGGAGGTTGTTGTTGAGGTAGAGCAGCGCCATGGGCGCGCTGGCCTCCACCACCACGGTGCGCTCGCCCACCGCCGGCCGCGCCTGGTGCTCGGCGAAGGAGCGCAGCAGGGTCAGGGCGGTGCCGGGATAGACGAAGAGCAGGAGGTACTCGAGCAGGCCGAGGCCGCAGACGCCGACGACCCAGCCCAGCACCAGCGCGCCGCCCAGCAGGTTCATCGCCCAGGCGCGCAGGTCGAGCCGGCCGGCCGCCAGCGCGCGCAGTTCACCCAGCAGGAAGCGCCCGACCACCAGCGGCGGGCCCAGCACCAGCCGGCCCAGCAGGGTGTTGTTGACCCACAGCAGCAGGCGCAGCGGCCGGCCGGCGGCCGCCCAGCGCTCCGGCGTCAGGTACCAGGACTCGGGATCCTCCAGCGGATCGGTCAAGCGCTCGTCGCGGTGATGGCGGATGTGGCTCTCGCGGTAGCGCTCGAAGGGCAGCCAGAGCCATAGGCCAGGCAGCACCAGCAGGCGGTTGAACCAGGCCAGGCGCGTCGGATGACCGTGTACCACCTCGTGCTGCAGTGAGCCGTGCCAGGCCACCAGCAGGCCGCCGAGCAGCGCCAGCAGCCACCAGGGCAGCGCGGCGTGGAACCAGGTCACCAACCCGAAGCCGCCGTAGACGCCCGCTGCCACCAGCAGAGTGGGCCAGCCGATGCCGCGGCGCGGCCGCGTGGACGCTGTCGGCTCCGCCGTGCAAGATCCCTGCGGATCGCTGGAGGAGTCGGGGACGACGGGAATTCGTGGAGCGGACATTTTCGTGAACAAACGGTGCATTCGTGTTCGTGTGTTGACCAAAAGCATCATTTGTTCATTTTGTACACCATTAGCCCGCCGGCGGCAAGCGCGCCGTCGGCCGGAGGGAGCGTAGCTATGGAGCGCGAGGAGACCGTGGGGCAGTTCCGCCAGCGTCTGCTGGAGGTGCTGGAGCGCTCCGGGCTGACCCGGGCCGCCTTCGCGCAGCGGGTGGGGCTCGACCGCTCGACTCTGACGCAGCTGCTCTCGCCCGAGAATCAGCGGCTTCCTCGTGCGGAAACGGTGATCGCCATCGCCGTGCAGGCGCAGGTGAGCTGCGACTGGCTGCTCGGCGTCAGCCAGGACGAGCAGGCGGGGGCGGAGCTGGTACAGGCGGCCATGGAGATCGAGTCGGGCGCCGGCAGCCCGCAGGACGCGCGCCTGCAGCGCTGGCACGCGGAGGCGGCCGGCTACAAGATCCGCTACGTACCGACGACCCTGCCGGACCTGCTGAAGACCGAGGAGGTCATTCGCTACGAGTTCGGCGAGCAGGGGGGCGAGATCCACGACCGCCAGCGCGAACAGGCCGAGGCGCGGCTCGCCTACAGCCGTCGGCCGGAGACGGAGATCGAGGTCTGCTGCGCCCTGCAGACGGTGCAGGCCTTCGCGCGCGGGCAGATGATCTGGACCGAGCTGCCGCTGCAGGAGCGCCGCGCGCAGCTGGTGCAGCTGATCGAGCTGGTGGAGGAGCTCTACCCCACCTTCCGCTGGTTCCTCTACGACGGCCGCCGGCGCTATGCCGCGCCGATGAACGTCTTCGGGCCGAAGCGTGCGACGCTCTACGTTGGCGGGATGTACTTCGTCTTCAACGCGACGGAGCAGATTCGCGTGCTGACCCGCCACTTCGACGAGCTGATCCGAGCGGCGGTCGTGCAGCCGACCGAGGTCGGCGGCTTCCTGAGGGAGCTGCTGGCGGAACTGGACCGGGACAACGGCGGTGGCCGTGGGAGGAAGTCGTGAGCGGAGCCGGAGAGGAGAGCGGGGTGCATGGCGGTGGCTGCCATTGCGGCGCGGTGCGCTACGAGATCGAAGGGCCGATGCGGCCGGTGGTTTTCTGCCACTGCCGGCAGTGCCGGAGCATCCACGGGCACTTCGCCGCCTATACCGCGGCAGCGCGGCGTGCGGTGCGCCTGGTGGAAACGCGCGGCCTGAGCTGGTACGCGGCCTCCGAGCAGGCCCGCCGCGGCTTCTGCCGGGAGTGCGGCGCCAGCCTGTTCTGGGAGCCGTCCGGCGCCGACTACATCTCGATCGCTGCCGGCACCCTGCGGGAGCCGACCGGCCTTTCGGCCATGGCCCACGTCTTCACCGCCGACAAGGGCGACTACTACGAGATCGGTGACGGACTGCAGCAGTTCGAGCAGTCCTCCAGCGGCCGCCTGCCGGGCGTGCGCATGGCGGGGGATTGAGGGTGGCCAGGAGCGGCAGGGCGAAGGCCGCGGCGGCGCTGCGCGGCGGGCTGCCGATGTACGACCTGCCCGAGTTGCGCAGCGTTACCGACGCCTGGTGGGCGGGTCTGGTCGAGCACCTCCGGGCCGCCGGGGTCGAGGGGCTGCCCGGCGACCCCGAGCGCCCGCCGCATCCGGAGGAGCTCTGGCTGGCGCCGGAACTGGGGCTGGTCCAGACCTGCGGCTATCCGCTGACCCACGACCTCGCCGGCCAGGTGACCTACGTAGCGACACCCTGCTACCGCGCGCCCGGCTGCAACGGCGCCGACTACCGCAGCCTGATCCTGGTACGCGGCGACGACACGGTCTGGCAGCTCGCGGCGCTGCGGGGGCGGCGCGCGGCCGTCAACGCCTGGGATTCGCAGTCGGGCATGAGCGCGCTGCGCCACGCCATCGCCCCGCTCGCCCAGGGCCGGCCCTTCTTCGAGGCGGTGATCGAGACCGGCGGCCACCGCGCGTCGCTGGCCGCCCTGCAGGCCGGCGCGGTCGACGTCGCCGCGGTCGACTGCGTCACCTTCGCGCTGCTGCAGCGTGTCGCCCCGGTGGAGGTCGCCGGTATCCGCCGCATCGCCTGGAGCCGGCCGGCCCCCGGGTTGCCTCTGGTCACGCGGGGAGCGACAGGGCCGGACGAGGTCGCCGCACTGCGCCGCGGCCTGACCGCCGCCTTTGCCGACCCTTCCCTGGCGGAACTGCGGCGCGCGCTCCTGCTGGAGGGCGTCGAAGTGCTGCCCGCCAAGGCCTATGACCAGCTCCTGGCGATGGAGCGCGACGCCGTGGCCGCCGGCTATCCGCAACTCGCCTGAGCGGCGCTCGCGCCTCGCTCCACACCCCCTTTTCCTTGGCACGGCCCCTACCTCCTCTCTAGGGTGGGGCTGCGCCCGCGCAGCGGAAAATCGGACCGGAAGCGAAGGACAGTGCAGATGAGCGCAGCGAAGCAGGGCGACACCGTTCGCGTCCACTACAGCGGCAAGCTCGGCGACGGGACGGAGTTCGACTCCTCCCGGGAAGCCGCGCCGCTCGAATTCAAGATCGGCGAGGGCCGCATCATTCCCGGTTTCGAGTCGGCCGTGGTGGGCATGGAGCCGGGCAACAGCCGTACCGTGACGATCCCCTCCGACGAGGCCTACGGCCCCCGCCGCGACGAGCTGCGGCAGGAAGTCGACCGCGGCATGCTGCCCGAGGATATCCAGGTGGAGCCGGGCATGCAGCTCCAGGCCTCCGGGCCCGGCCAGCAGCCGCTGGTGGTCACGGTGGCGGAGGTCCGGGAGGCGAGCGTGGTACTCGACGCCAACCATCCCCTGGCGGGCGAGGACCTGACCTTCGAGATCGAGCTGGTCGAGGTGGTCTGAGACCACTCCGGCGGCTTTCCGCCGGCGAGGCGGCTCTGGCCGAAGGGGCGCGAAGGGGCTACCTTCGCGGCGCATTCCCTGTGCGTGTTCCCAAAGCCGAAGGCCCTGCCCTATGACACAGCTCTGCGATCTCTCCGCCACCGACCTCGTCCAACGCATCGCCGGACGGGAGATCTCGCCGGTGGAGCTGCTCGACTCCTGCCTGGAGCGGATCGCGGCGGTGAATCCCACGCTCAACGCGGTGGTCGCGATGGACGAGGCGGCGGCGCGCCGGGCGGCGCTGGCGGCGGAGAAGGCGGTGCGGGAGGGTGCGCCGCTGGGCCCGCTGCACGGCCTGCCGCTCGGCGTGAAGGACCTGAACGACACGGCCGGCCTGCGCACCACCTACGGCTCGGAGCTCTTCGCCGACCAGGTGCCGGAAAGCGACGCCCTGGTGGTGGCGCGCATGCGCGCGGCCGGCGCGCTGCCCTGGTTCAAGACCAACACGCCGGAGTTCGGCGCCGGCGCCAACACCCGCAACGCGGTTTACGGCGCCACCGGCAATCCCTTCGATCCCGAGCGTACCTGCGCCGGTTCCTCCGGCGGATCGGCCGTGGCGCTCGCCACCTCCATGCTGCCGGTCTGCAACGGCTCCGACCTAGGCGGCAGCCTGCGCAACCCGGCCGCCTACTGCGGCGTGGTCGGCCTGCGCCCGACCGCGGGACTGGTGGCGAAGGAAGCCTCGCTGACCGCCTATGCGCCCTATTCGGTCGAGGGGCCGATGGGCCGCAGCGTCGCCGACCTGGCGCTGCTGCTCTCGGTCCAGGCGGGCGAGGATCCGCGCGACCCGCTGTCGCGGCCGATCGACACGGCGGCCCTCGCCGCGCCGCCTGCGGCCGACCTCTCCGGCCTGCGCGTCGCCGTCTCCGAGGATCTCGGCTTCGCCCCCGTGTCCAGCCAGGTGCGCGGCCTGTTCCGGGAACGCAGCGGGGCCTTCCGCCACCTCTTCCGCGAGGCCGTCGACCGCGACCCGGAGATGGGCGAGGACCCGGACCGCGTGTTCGAGGTGCTGCGCGGCGTCGGCTTCCTGGCGGCGCATCTCGACAAGGTGCGGCAGAGCCCGGAGAAGGTAGGCCCCAACGTCAAGGCCAACGTGGAGCTGGGGCTGACCTTCACGGCCGAGGACGTGGCCTGGGCGCAGAAGCGCCAGACCGAGATCTTCCGCGACTTCCTGGGGATGATGCAGGAGGTCGACGTGCTGATCACGCCGGCCGCTTCGGTTCAGCCCTTCCCCAAGACCCAGTGGTATCCGGCCGAGATCGACGGCAAGCCGCTGCAGAGCTACATCAACTGGGTGGCCATCGCCTACGGCGTGACCCTGACCGGCCATCCCGCGCTCTGCCTGCCCTGCGGCACCGACGAGAATGGCCTGCCCTTCGGCATCCAGGTGGTGGGGCGCCGCTTCGAGGAGGCCAGGCTGCTCTCGGTCGGCCTGGCGCTGGAGCAGGCCCTGGCGGGCCTTCCCGGCTGCGCGCGGCCGCTGCCGGACCTGGCCGCCCTGGCGGCCGCCGCCTGAGCGGGGTTCCGGCCGTGTCGCGCCCCCTGGTCGTCGTCGTGCTGGCCGCCGGCAAGGGCACGCGCATGCGCTCGGCCCTGCCGAAGGTGCTGCATCCCCTGGCGGGGCGGCCGATGCTGGGGCACGTCCTGGCCGCGGCCGAGGCGCTGGAGCCGGCGCGCATCGTCGTCGTGGTCGGGCCCGACATGCCGGAGCTCGCCGAGGCGGCGCGCCCCCACGCCGTGGCGGTGCAGGCCGAGCAGCGCGGCACCGCCGACGCCGTCGCCGCCGCCCGGGCCCTGGCCGAGCCTGCCCTGGGCGAGGACGGCGAACTGCTGGTGCTCTATGGCGACGGCCCGCTGATCACGCCGGAGACCCTGCAGCGGATGCGCGCGGCGCGCGCCGGCGCCGGGGCGCCGGCCTTCGTCTGGCTCGGCTTCCGGCCGCCCGATCCGACCGGCTACGGGCGGCTGCTGCTCGACGGTGCCGGAGAGCTGACCGCCATCGTCGAGGAGAAGGACGCGACGGCCGAGCAGCGGCGGGTCGACCTCTGCTGGGGCGGCCTGATGCTGGGCGACGGCGCGGCGCTGTTCCGCCTGCTGCCGCGGATCGACGACGCCAACGCCAAGCGCGAGTTCTACCTGACGGCGCTGGTCGCGCTGGGTCGCGGCGAGGGGCTGCGCGCCGGCGTGGTGGAGTGCGACGCCGAGGAGGTGCGCGGCGTCAACTCCCGCGTCGAGCTCGCCGAGGCCGAGGCGATCCTGCAGTGGCGGCTGCGCCGCGCCGCCATGGAGAGCGGCGTCACCATGGCGGCGCCGGAGACGGTCTTCCTCTCCTGGGACACGCAGATCGCCCCGGAGGTGACGCTGGAGCCCCACGTGGTCTTCGGCCCCGGCGTGCGGGTCGAGCGCGAGGCCCGCATCCTGGCCTTCTCCCACCTGGAGGGGGCGCTGGTGGGGGAGGGGGCGCGCATCGGGCCCTTCGCCCGTCTGAGGCCCGGCACCCGGATCGGCGCCGGCGCCCACGTCGGCAACTACGTGGAGATGAAGGCGACGGACTTCGGCGCCGGCGCCAAGGCGAATCATCTCAGCTATCTGGGCGACAGCGCGGTGGGGCCGGGCAGCAACATCGGCGCCGGCACGATCACCGTGAACTACGACGGCTTCGTCAAGAGTCGCACGACGATCGGGGCGGGCGTCTTCGTCGGTTCCAACAGCTCCCTGGTGGCGCCGCTGGCGCTGGGCGACGGCGCCGTGGTGGCGGCCGGCAGCACCATAGTGGAGGATGTCCCCGCGGATGCCCTGGCGATCGCCAGGGCGCCGCAGACGGTTCGTGACGGGGCCGCGGCACGGCGCCGCGAGCGCAAGCGGAAGGCCAAGAAGGAGTCGAAGACCTAGCATGTGCGGGATTATCGGCATCGTCGGCGACGCCCCGGTGGCGCCGCTGCTTCTCGACGGCCTCAAGCGGCTGGAGTATCGCGGCTACGACTCGGCCGGCATGGCGGCCCTGGTGAACGGCCGCATCGACCGCCGCCGGGCCGAGGGCAAGATCGTCAATCTCGGCGCGCTGCTGGAACGCGAGCCCCTGGCCGGCGTCACCGGCATCGGCCACACCCGCTGGGCGACCCACGGTCGGCCGAACGAGATCAACGCCCATCCGCACGCCGACGGCCGGGTGGCGCTGGTGCACAACGGCATCATCGAGAACCACCGCGAGTTGCGCCGGGAACTGGAGGCGGCCGGCTTCCTCTTCGAGACCGAGACCGACACCGAGACCGTGGTGCATCTGGTCTCGCGCAATCTCGGCCAGGGGATGAGCCCGGCCGAGGCCGTGGGCGCCGCACTGCGCCGGCTGGAGGGCGCCTTCGCCCTGGCGATGGTCTTCGCGGGCCATCACGACCTGATGATCGGCGCGCGGCGCGGCAGCCCGCTCGCCCTCGGCTACGGCGACGGCGGTGCGCTCTACCTCGGCTCCGACGCCCTGGCGCTGGCGCCGCTCACGGACCGCATCTGCTACCTGGAGGAAGGCGACTGGGTGGTGATCGAAGGCGGCCGCGCCGCGATCTTCGACGCCGAAGACCGGCCGGTCGAGCGCCCCGTCGTGCGCACGGCGCTCTCGGGCGCCGTCATCGGCAAGGGCAACTTCCGCCACTTCATGCAGAAGGAGATCCACGAACAGCCGGCGGTGATCGGCGACACGCTGCACGGCTACGTGAACCTGCAGAGCCGGACCGTGACCCTGCCGGAGCTGCCGCTCGACTTCGCGCGCCTGCCGCGCCTGACCATCAGCGCCTGCGGCACCGCCTTCTACGCGGGCCTGGTGGTCAAGTACTGGTTCGAGCAGATCGCCCGCCTGCCGGTCGAGGTCGACGTCGCCAGTGAGTTCCGCTATCGCGAGGCGCCCATGCCCGAAGGCGGGGCGGCGCTCTTCATCTCGCAGTCGGGCGAGACCATCGACACCCTGGCCGCCCTGCGCTACGCCCGCGGCCAGGGCCAGACCATCCTTTCCATCGTCAACCAGCCCGAAAGCGTCATCGCGCGCGAGTCGGACCTGGTGCTGCCGACCCTGGCCGGCCCGGAGATCGGCGTCGCCTCGACCAAGGCCTTCACCACCCAGCTCACCGTGCTGGCCTGCCTCGCCATCGCCGCGGCGCGGGCGCGCGGCGCGATCGACGCCGCGGCCGAAACCGCCCTCACCTCGGCGCTGACCGAGGTGCCGGCGGCGGCCACCCAGGTGCTGGAGAACGCGGAGCCGCTGCAGGCCATCGCCCAGGAACTGGCCCTGGCGCAGGACGTGCTCTACCTCGGCCGCGGTACCTTCTTCCCGCTGGCGCTGGAGGGGGCGCTGAAGCTGAAGGAGATCAGCTATATCCACGCCGAGGGCTATCCCGCCGGCGAGCTGAAGCACGGCCCCATCGCCCTGATCGACGAGCAGGTCCCGGTGGTGATCTGCGCCCCCTCGGGGCCGCTGTTCGACAAGCTGGCCAGCAACTTCCAGGAGGCGGTGGCGCGCGGCGGCCGCGTCATCCTGCTGAGCGACGCCGCGGGGCTGGAGCGGATCGGCGAGGGGGCGGCCCACACCGTCGAGATGCCGAAGATCGATCCCTTCGTCGCGCCGATCCTCTATGCCCTGCCGCTGCAGCTGCTCGCCTACCACACGGCCGTGATCAAGGGCACCGACGTGGACCAGCCGCGCAACCTGGCGAAGGCGGTGACGGTGGAGTAGGCGGCCGTCAGGACCCCGCGACCGCGCCGCCCGGGCGGGCGCGGGCGATGGCGCGGGACAGCAGCAACACCGGGATCAGGCCCACGGCGACGATCATCAGCGCCGGCGTCGCGGCCGAGGCCAGGCGCTCGTCGGCGGCGAAGTTGTGCGCCTGCACCGCCAGGGTGTCGAAGTTGAAGGGGCGCATGATCAGCGTCGCCGGCAGCTCCTTCATGACGTCGACGAAGACCAGCAGGCCGGCGGTCAGCAGCGAGCTCCAGACGATCGGCGCGTGCACCGCGACCAGGGTGCCGGCCGGCCCGCGGCCCAGGGTGCGGGCGGCGTCGTCCATGGAGGGGCGCACCTTGCCCAGCCCCGCCTCCACCGCCTGCAGCGAGACCGCCAGGAAGCGCACCAGGTAGGCGAAGACCAGCGCGGCGATGCCGCCGGTCAGCAGCAGCCCCGTCGAGACCCCCAGGTTGGCGCGCATCCAGGCGTCGAGCGTGTTGTCGAACCAGGCGAAGGGGATCAGCACGCCGACGCCGATGACCGAGCCGGGGACGGTGTAGCCCAGGCTGGAGAGGCGCCCGGCGAAGGTCGTGAGCGGGCCCGGCTGCAGCCGCGCGCCATAGGCCACCAGCAGCGCCGCCGCCACCGCCAGCGCCGCGGTCACGCCGCCCAGCACGAAGGTGTTGAAGGCCTGCGGCAGGAAGCGCGCCACGTCGATGCCCGCCCGCGCCGCCATGGACAGCAGCACCGCCGCCGGCAGCAGGAAGCCGAGCACCACCGGCAGCAGGCAGGCGAGGCTCGCCAGCCAGCGCGCCGTCCCGCGCAGCGCCGGCTGCGGCAGGTGGCGGTAGCGCGCCGAGGTGTGGTGGTAGCGCCGGCTGCCGCGGCTCCAGCGCTCCAGCAACAGGAACAGCAGCACGATCCCCAGCAGCATGGCCGAAAGCTGGGCCGCCGTGGTGTGGTCGTAGAGCGAGAACCAGGCGCGATAGATGCCGGTGGTGAAGGTCTGCACCCCGAAGTACTGCACCGTTCCGAAGTCGGCCAGGGTCTCCATCAGCGCCAGCACGGTACCCGCCACGATCGCCGGGCGCGCCAGCGGTACGCCGACGCGCAGGAAGGTGCCCCAGGCGTTGCAGCCGAGCGTGCGGCTGACCTCCAGGGCGCAGACCGACTGCTGCAGGAAGGCGGCGCGCGCCAGCAAATAGACGTAGGGATAGAGCACCAGCGTCAGCATCGCCGCCGCGCCCTCGACAGAGCGGATCTGCGGGAACCAGTAGTCGCGCGGCGTGCGCCAGCCGAAGAGATCGCGCAAGGCCGACTGCAGCGGTCCGCTGTACTGCAGGAAGTCGGTGTAGGCATAGGCCATGACGTAGGCCGGCACGGCCAGCGGCAGGATCAGCGCCCAGCGGAAGATCCGCTGGCCGGGAAAGCGGTACATGGTCACCAGCCAGGCCGTCGAGGTGCCGATCAGCACCACGCCGCAGCCCACCACGGCGACCAGCACCAGCGTGTTGACCAGATAGTTCGGCAGCACCGTCGAGGCGAGGTGCGTCATGGCCGGGCTGATCGGCTGGAAGACGTTCCAGGCCACCGTCAGTACCGGGATCGACAGCAGCAGCGCCACCGCCAGAGCCAGCAGGCTCGCCGCACCGGGCCGCCGGCGGCGGCGTAGGCCGCTGCGGCGCGGCGCCGGCGCCTCGATCCCGATGGTCTCGCTGAACTGGGTCATGGGCCGACAAATAGCAGCCCTGGAGGGTCTGTGAAAGTGCGATGCGTTAGCACTCGCAAGTCTGCGGAGGGGCCTGCGTCGATCTCGCCGTCACGGCTAACGCGCTCTTAAGGATTTGTCTGCAATGCTGGACAAGGTCGACCGGGACACTCCGGCGGCAGTGGAAAAAGTGACGGGGCACGTGGCATGGACGAGCTGCTGCAGGAATTCCTGACCGAGACGAACGAGGGGCTGGGCCTGCTCGACGTCGAGCTGGTGAAGCTCGAGCGTAATCCGAACGACCCGGATACGCTCTCCAACATCTTCCGCCTGATGCACACCATCAAGGGCACTTGCGGCTTCCTCGGGCTGCCGCGCCTGGAGGCGGTGGCGCACGCCGGCGAGAACGTCCTCGGCAAGGTGCGCGACGGCGACCTCGAGGTGACGCCGGTGCTGGTGTCGCTGATCCTGGAGTGCCTCGACCGCATCCGCATGCTGCTCTCCGCCCTGGAGGCTACCGAGTCCGAGCCGGAAGGCGACGACGCCGAGCTGATCGCCCGGCTCGACGCCGCCTGCGAGGAGGAGGCTCCGGCCGCCGAGCCGGCGCCGGTCGCCGAGATGGACGAGGTCGAGGCGGAGGTCGAGTTCGAGCCGGCCCTGACGGTCGTCGAGGCGGTCGCCGCCGAGGACGAGGTCGAGGCCGTCGCCGAGCCCGAGCCGACGCCCGAAGTCGCCGCGCCGACTGCCGCTCCTGCCGCTGCCAGCGCTCCGCCGCCGGTGCGCGAGGAGAGCCAGCGCGAGGAGGTCCGGGAGTCGGCCGTCGCCAACCAGACCATCCGCGTCAACGTCGACCTGCTCGAGAACCTCATGACCACGGTCTCCGAGCTGGTGCTGACGCGCAACCAGCTGCTGCAGCTGCTGCGCAGCCGCAAGGAGAGCGACTTCGCCGCGCCGCTGCAGCGCCTGAACCACGTCGTCTCGGAGCTGCAGGAAGGCGTCATGAAGACGCGCATGCAGCCGATCGGCAACGCCTGGGCCAAGCTGCCCCGGCTGGTGCGCGACCTGAGCCTGGAGCTCGGCAAGAAGATCGACCTGGCGATGAAGGGCGCGGACACCGAGCTCGACCGCCAGGTGCTGGAGCTGATCAAGGATCCGCTGACCCACATGGTCCGCAACTCCGCCGACCACGGCCTGGAGATGCCGGCGGACCGCCGCGCCTCCGGCAAGTCGGAGACCGGGACGATCACGCTCAACGCCTTCCACGAGGGCGGCCACATCATCATCCAGATCGTCGACGACGGCCGCGGCCTGAACGTCGAGCGGATCCGCGAGAAGGCGGTCGCCAACGGTCTGGCGAGCGAGGTCGAACTGGCCGCCATGAGCGACCAGCAGATCATGCAGTTCATCTTCAAGCCGGGTTTCTCCACGGCGGAGAAGGTGACCGCGGTCTCCGGCCGCGGCGTCGGCATGGACGTGGTGCGCTCCAACATCGAGAAGATCGGCGGCACCATCGAGCTGACCTCCCGGGTCGGCAGGGGCTCCTGCTTCACCATCAAGATCCCGCTGACCCTGGCCATCGTCTCGGCTCTGATCGTCGAGTGCGGCGGCGAGCGCTTCGCCATCCCGCAGATCTCGGTGGTAGAGCTGGTGCGCGCCTCCGCGGACAGCGAGCATTCGGTGGAGCGCATCAAGGACACGCCGGTGCTGCGGCTGCGCAACCGCCTGCTGCCGCTGGTGCGCCTGCGCGAGCTGCTGCACCTGGACGAGGGCGCGGAGACGGACGAGACCCAGGGCGACCACTTCATCGTCGTCGCCAAGGTCGGCACCTACTCCTTCGGCATCATCGTCGACCGCGTCTTCGACACCGAGGAGATCGTGGTCAAGCCGGTGGCGCCGATCCTGCGTCACATCACTCTCTTCTCCGGCAACACCATCCTCGGTGATGGCTCGGTGGTCATGATCCTCGACCCGAACGGCATCGCCGCTCAGACCGGCGAGATGAGCGTCAGCGACGGCTCCGAGGACGCGGCCGAGCGCCAGGTCACCCGCAGCGACGAGCGCGTCGCCATGCTGGTCTTCCGCTCCGGCGACAAGGCCCCGAAGGCGGTGCCGCTGGCCCTGGTCGCGCGCCTCGAAGAGGTCGATCTGGCCACGGTCGAGTCCTCCAGCGGCCAGCCGGTGGTGCAGTACCGCGGCCAGCTGATGCCGCTGGTCTCGATCGAGCCCGATCGCCGCCTCGGCACCGAGGGCCGCCAGGGTGTGCTGGTCTTCTCCGACCGCAGGCACTCGATGGGCCTGATCGTCGACGAGATCCTCGACATCGTCGAGGACCGCCTGAAGGTCGAGCTCTCGACCCAGCGGCCGGGCTTCATCGGCACGGCCACCATCGCCGGCAAGGCGACCGACGTGATCGACGCCGGCTACTACCTGACCAATGCCTTCGCCGACTGGTTCCAGGCCGAGGGCGAGGCCGGTGGGGCGGAGGGCGCCGGCCGGCGGCTGCTGCTGGTCGACGACAGCCCCTTCTTCCGCAACCTGCTGTCGCCGCTGCTGACCGCGGCCGGCTACGAGGTGACCTCGGTCGAGGCGGCGGACGCGGCGCTGGAGCTCTGCGAGGCCGGCGAGGACTTCGACGTCATCGTCTCGGACATCGAGATGCCGGGGATGAGCGGCTTCGAGTTCGCCGAGGCGGTGCGGGCCAACCGCTGGGCCGACACGCCGCTGGTGGCGCTCTCGGCCCATGCCACGGCCAAAGATCTGGCCCGCGGCCGTGCCGCCGGCTTCCGCGACTACGTCGCCAAGCTGGACCGTGAGGGGCTGCTGGCGTCGCTGAACGAAACCCTCTCTGAAGTGCGAGGTGCGGCATGAGCGCCCAGGACGTGAGGCAGGCGGCGGGCCAGGGGCTCGCCGGCTACCGCGAATACGTGACCTTCAACATCGGCGGCCAGCTCTTCGGCATCGGGGTGCTGCGCGTGCAGGACGTGCTGAACCACTGCCGGACCGCCCGTATCCCCCTGGCGCCGCCGGAGATCGCCGGCTCGCTGAACCTGCGCGGACGCATCGTCACCGCGCTGGACGTGCGGCTGCGCATCGGTCTGCCGCCGCGCGAGGCGGGCCAGTCCGGCATGTCCATCGTGGTCGACCACCAGGGCGAGCTCTACAGCCTGATCGTCGACACGGTCGGCGAGGTGCTGCCGCTGGACCCCGGCGCCTTCGAGCGCAGCCCGCCGACCATCGATCCGCGGCTGCGCGACTACGCCGAAGGCATCTTCCGGCTGGAGAAGAAGCTGCTGGTGGTGCTCGACGTCGATCGTCTGCTCGATTTCGGGCAGGCCAGTGCGGCCGCCTGAGCCCCTCGCGGCCACGGCCGGCCTTCGGCCCGCCGGGCCGACTGCGGAAGGCATCGAAATGAAGCGTTGTCTGATTGTCGACGACTCCCGCACGGTGCGGATGGTCGCCCGGCGGATTCTGCAGTCGCTGCAGCTCGACACCGACGAGGCGGAAGACGGCCAGCAGGCGCTCGAGGCCTGCCGCCGCCAGATGCCCGATGCGGTGCTGCTGGACTGGAACATGCCGGTCAAGACCGGCATCGAGTTTCTGCGTGAGTTGCGGGCCCAGCAGGGTGTCATCCAGCCCGTGGTGGTCTTCTGCACCACCGAGAACGACACCGGCCGCATTCGCGAGGCCCTCGAGGCCGGTGCCGACGAATACATCATGAAGCCCTTCGACAAGGACATCCTGGAGACCAAGCTCCAGCAGGTCGGCGTCATCTGAGGCGGAGAGGGACAGGGGCATGACTGCGGACGGCCGGAGAGAACAAGCCCGCTGCCGGGTGATGGTGGTCGACGACTCCGCGGTGATTCGCGGCCTGGTCACCCGCAGCCTGGAGGAGGACCCGGACATCGCCGTGGTCGCCTCCGTGGCCAACGGCGAGTTGGCGGTGAAGGCTCTGGCCCGGCACCGGGTCGACGTGGTGATCCTCGACATCGAGATGCCGGTGATGGACGGCCTGACCGCCCTGCCGCTGCTGCTGCGGGCGCAGCCGGGCGTGAAGGTCGTGATGGCCTCGACCCTGACCCGCCGCAACGCCGACGTCAGCATGCGGGCGCTGCAGGCCGGTGCCACCGACTATGTGACCAAGCCGACCGCGGCCGAGGGCATCGGCGCCGCTGCCGCCTTCCGCGAAGAACTGCGCAGCAAGGTCAAGGCCCTGGCCGGTCTGGAGGGCACGGCGCGTGCGCCCGTCCGGTCGACGCCGGCCGAGCGCGGCCCGGCCGCTGCCACGACCGCCTCGGCGTCCGTGCCGCGTCCGCTGGCGCCGCCGCCGGGCCGCAGCATCCGCCTGCGCCCCGCCGGCGCGACGCCGCCGCAGGTCCTGGCCATCGGCAGCTCCACCGGCGGCCCGCAGGCGCTCTTCAAGGTCATGGGCGACCTGCGCGGCTCGCTCGCGCACCTGCCGGTGCTGATCACGCAGCACATGCCGGCGACCTTCACCACGCTGCTCGCCGAGCATCTCGCCCGGGTCAGTGGCCTCGCCTGTGCCGAGGCGGTCGACGGCGAGCGCCTGCTGCCGGGGCGCGTCTACGTCGCCCCGGGCGGCTGGCACATGACGGTGCGCCGCGAGGAGGCCGGCACCCTGCTGCGCCTGAACCAGGATCCGCCGGAGAACTTCTGCCGCCCCTCGGTGGATCCGATGCTGCGCAGCCTCTCGGCGATCTACGGGTCGCGCCTGCTGGTGCTGATGCTCACGGGCATGGGGTCCGACGGCCTGAAGGGCTCGCGCATCGCGGTCGAGGCCGGGGCCACGGTGGTGGCCCAGGACGAGGCCAGTTCGGTCGTCTGGGGTATGCCGGGCGCGGTCGCGCTCGACGGTCTCTGCTCCGCGGTGCTGCCGCTCGACGAGATCGGCGCGCATCTGGGCAAGCGCCTGATGAGGAGCGCCGCATGAACCCCGCGGACTTCGATTTCCTGGCCGCCTTCCTGCGGCAGCGCTCGGGCCTGACCCTCGGACCCGAGAAGGGCTACCTGCTCGAGAGCCGGCTGATGCCGGTGGCGCGGCGCTGGGGCGTTGCCGATCTGGCGGCGCTGGTCGCGCGTCTGCGCGGCGGGGTCCCCGACTCCATGGCCGTCGAGGTGGTCGAGGCCATGACCACCAACGAGTCCTTCTTCTTCCGCGACAGCAAGCCCTTCGACCAGTTCCGCGACTTCGTGCTGCCGCACCTGCTGCGCAGCCGCGCGGCGACCCGCTCGATCCGCATCTGGTCGGCCGCCTGCTCGCACGGGCAGGAGCCCTATTCCCTGGCCATGCTGCTGAAGGAGCGGGAGGCGGCGCTGGCCGGCTGGCGCGTCGAGATACTGGCGACGGACATCAGCCGCGAGGTGCTGCGCCGCGCCGAGGAGGGTCTCTACAGCCAGTTCGAGGTCCAGCGCGGCCTGCCGATCCGGCAGCTGATGCAGTATTTCGCGCAGGAAGGCGAGCGCTGGCGCGTCAAGCCGGCGCTGCGGTCCATGGTGAACTTCCGCTACTTCAACCTGCTCGACGATCCCGGCGTGCTCGGCCGCTTCGACGTGGTCTTCCTGCGCAACGTGCTGATCTACTTCGATCCGCCGACCAAGACCCGCGTGCTGGAGGCGGTGGCGCGGCAGATGGCGCCGGACGGCCTGCTCTTCCTCGGCGGCGCCGAGACGGTGCTGGGCGTCACCCAGCGATTCCGCGTGGTGCCCGAGCAGCGCGGCGTCTATGCCCTGGAAGCGAGCAGTTCCTCGGCCGTGGCGGCGGTGGGGTGAACGGCACCCCGGGTCCGGCCAGCCAGGCGGCGCGCCGCCCCGCCGACCGCGCTCAGAGCAGGAAGAGCGCCATCAGGATCAGAACGAGGGCCACCCCGGCGGCCCCGTAGGTGCTGAACTTCAGGAATCCGACGTAGGTCGCCTTGTGATCCTGCAGCATGCGGTCGTCGGTGCTCATCCCGTCGCTTTCCCTCGTTGATCGGGCGCCGGCGCGGCGCACTCCCTGCAATCCGCGGCCTGTTTAGGAAAATCCGCCGCCGGGCTCAAGCCTTTCCGGCCTCGCCGGGTCTCCGGCCGGCTCGCGGGCGGCTCTCGGATGGCGGAACCGCGCGCTTGCCACTTGCGCGGCGGGCGGGTGCGCTCCAATCTCCCTGCATGATGGCAATCCGCTGCACAGCCCTTCCCGTCGTGGTGCGCGCCCTGGCCGCCGCCGGCGGGACCCTCCTTCTCGCCGCCTGCGCCGCCCCGGAGCGGGAGGCGCCGGCGTCCGGTCAGACCGGAGAGCCCCCGGCCTACGAGTACCGCGGGACCACGGTCGAGACCTCGCCGCTGCTCTACGAGCCGGGCAGCATCGAACGCCCGGGCGCGGAGGAAGGCCGGAACCAGGCGTCGGAGCAGTGCCACAACTACGCCCGCGCGCTGATCGGCCAGGATCGCCGCACCACCCACGACCGCGACACGCGGCGCAGCGGACAGATCGGCTCCTCGCGCACCTTCTCCCTGAGCCGCTCGATGCAGCAGTTCGGGGAGCGCGGCAGCTACGACCGCTACTTCTCGCGCTGCATGGAATCCAGCGGTTTCGGACCCGACTCGTGAGCCCTGTCGTCACCGCCGCGGTGATGGTGATCGGCAACGAGATCCTGTCGGGCCGCACCCAGGACGCCAACGTCGCCTACCTCGGGCGGCGGCTCAACGACTGCGGCGTGCGGCTGCTGGAGGTGCGCGTCCTGCCCGATCTGGAGTCGGCCATCGTGCCGGCCCTGCGCGAGATGAAGGCGCGCTACGACTACGTCTTCACCACCGGCGGGATCGGCCCGACCCACGACGACATCACCGTCGACTGCGTGGCCAAGGCCTTCGAGCGCCCCGTGGTGGAGCATCCCGAGGCGCGGCGCTTGCTGGAGGACTACTACGGCGAGCGGATCAACCCGGCCCGCCTGCGCATGGCCCGCGCGCCCGAGGGGGCCAGCCTGGTGGAGAATCCCGTCAGCCGGGCGCCGGGCCTGCGGATCGAGAACGTCTACGTGCTGGCCGGCGTGCCGAAGATCATGCAGGCGCAGTTCGAAGCCGCGGCCCCGGAGCTGTCGGGCGGCACGCCGCTGCAGTCCTTCACCCTGCCGGTGGCCCTGGCGGAATCCGTGGTCGCGCCCGGCCTGGAGGCGCTGCAGGGCCGCTATCCCGACGTGGAGATGGGCAGCTATCCCTATCAGCGCGACGGCCGTTACGGCACCGCGCTGGTACTGCGATCCGCCGATCCGGGGCGCCTGGAAGCGGCCGCTGGGGAGCTCCGCGACTTGGTGGCCGAGCTGGGCGGGGTGGTCGAGCAGGAGGTGGCCTGAAGCGGGTCGACGCGCCGCTGCTGCGACTCAGCGGCGGCCGGGGCGTTCGCTCAGCGGCAGCAGGTGGTCGATGAAGTGGCCCTGGAACAGGCCGATCCCCAGGGCGTGACCAGTGCGGATGGCGGCCTCGTCCTCGCAGTGGTGCAGGACGATGCGTTCGCCGCCCACCTTCTCGATGCCTTCGCGGACCTGGGCCGCCCGCTCGCCCTGCAGCTGTCGCTGCAGATCGGGCGTGTAGGGGAGCTTCACCAGGTCGTAGCGCAGTACCCGGCGGTCCAGCATCACCAAGGCCTCCGGCGTGGCGCCGTCGATGCAGAGGCGATAGCCCTGCTCGCGCGCGAAGTCTCGGGCGAAAGCGTAGTCGCGCAGGTTGCCGAGCACGTCGGACTGCTGCAGTTCCAGCACGATGCGGCCTCGGCTGCCGACCGGCAGGGCGGTGTCGAAGTCCAGGAAGGTCTGCGAGAGGATCGTGTCGAGGTTGACGTTGATCGAGACCGCCTGGCCCTCGCCGAGCAGTCGGTCCCGGCGCAGCAGCGCCAGCATGCGGCCGTCGAGCACCGTCGTCAGGTACTGGAACAGCATGCGGTTGCGCGTCAGGTCGATGCCCGGCGCCACCGCCTGCTCGACCGCGCGGATCGAGGTGAAGAACTCGGTGATCACCCGCTTCGGCTTGAACTCCCGGCCGATCGCGCAGATCGCCTGGCGGCGCACCAGCGGCGCCAGATCGGCCGAGACCAGCGCGCGCTCGATTTCCGCCAGCTCGCGGGGGTCCAGCATGCGCCGTGGCCGCGCGCTCTCGGGCTGCTGCTCGCCGCGCTTGCGCCGCTGGCTCTCCTCGACGGCCAGCGAACGCACGTGGCGCTGGAACTCCTCGAAATCGATGTCGAGGCCGAACCAGGTGGCGAGACCCTCGCCGTTGGCGAGTTCGTCGGGCAGCCCGTGCTCCTCGAGGAGGAAACGCAGCTTGTCGATGGCCTTCTGGATCGTCTCGCTCTCGCGGGCGAGGCCGATGAAGACCAGGTCGCCGTCGTCGAGCGGGAAGATCTCGCCTTCCAGTCCCTGCACGCCGGTTTCGAAGACCGCAGCGGCGATGCGCGCATGCTGGGCGCTGATCCCGAACTGGAGCAGCTTCGAGAGGTGCAGATGCACGGCCCGCTTGCCGAAGGCGTGGCGCTCCATGCGCTCCACCGCGGCCAGCAGGGCGGCGGCGCGTGCTTCCTTGCCGCGCGCGGCGTAGGCGGTGAGGCCCGACATGGCTCGCCGATCTCCCTTGGTTCTCCTGACGCGTCGCAGGGTAGCGCGCCTATGGTGAAGGAGAGCTAAACGCCCGCCGGTCCGCCCGCAGTACGCGCAAAGTTTGTTTGCGGTCCGCTCCTCTGCCGCTAGGCTAGCGGACGGGAAGTGGCCGAAAGAGTCGCAGCGCAACCATCGGGAGAGGAATTTCACCATGCGTCGACCCGTTCTCCTTCTGGCCGTCGTCGTGGCTCTGGCTGCTGCCGCGGCCATCGGATGGCTGCTGCTCCGCCCCGCTCCGGAGAGCCCGGTCGTCGCCGAGGCCGCCCGGACCGTCACGGAGGAGGTCGCCCAGACCATCGAGGAGCGCCGGGACTTCATGAAGGGGCTCGGTGAGCAGCTCGCTGTAGCGCGTGCCTACGTGCAGGAAGGGGTGGGAAACAGCGGCGACGTCGCCGAGGCGGCCCGTGCCATCGCCGAGCGGGCGGAGCGGATCACCGGCCTCTTCCCCGAGGGCACCGGCATGCACGAGGTCGAAGTCGAGACCGGCGCGCGGCCGGCCATCTGGGAGGACCCGGACGACTTCGCCGCCAAGGCCGAGGCCCTGCAGGAAGCCGCACTGGCTTTCGCCGGGCTCGCCGACGGCGATCCCGGCCGGGAGGCCGTGGGCGGCGGCATGGCGACCTTCGGCCAGGAGGGCTGTGGCGCCTGCCACCGGGTCTACCGCGAAGACATCAACTGATGTCTCCGCGCGCCGTCGGGCCTGCCGTCGGCGCGGCGCTGCTGTCGCTCCTGCTCGTCGCCACCGCGCAGGCCCAGGAGAGCGAGGCGGAGCCCTCGGCGTCGGCCGAGGAGCGGGGGCGGGCGGTCTTCGACGCCGCCTCCTGCGCCGCCTGCCACACCCGGCCGGAAGGCGGGGCGTTCCTGGCCGGCGGCCGCGCCCTGGCCTCGCCCTTCGGCACCTTCTACAGCCCGAACATCACCCCGCATCCCGAGCACGGTCTGGGCGGCTGGAGCGAGGCGGACTTCGCCCGCGCCCTGCACGAGGGCCGTGCGCCGGACGGCAGCGCCTACTATCCCGCCTTCCCCTACACCTCCTACACCGGCATGAGCGACGCCGACGTGGCCGACCTCTGGGCCTTTTTGCAGACGGTCGAGCCCGTCGCCGAGGCGAACCGGGGCCACGACCTGGCCTTCCCCTATTCGCTGCGGCTGCTGCTGGAGCCCTGGCGCTGGCTCTACTTCGAGCCGGGTCGCTTCCAGCCGGATCCGGCTCTGGGCGAGACGGAAGCGCGGGGCGCCTACCTGGTACGCGCCCTGGGTCACTGCGCGGAGTGCCATACGCCGCGCGATCGCCTCGGCGGGCTCGACCGCGACCGGGATTTCGCCGGCACCGCCTCGGGCCCGGACGGCCGCCGCGTGGCGAACATCACGCCGCACGAAGAGGGCGTCGGCGGTTGGACAGCGGGTGACATCGCCTACTACCTGGAAACCGGCTTCACGCCCGACTTCGACTTCGCCGGCGGTGCCATGACCGACGTCATCGAGCACTCCACCAGCAAGCTCGCGGACGAGGACCGGCGGGCGATCGCCGCCTACCTGAAGACCCTGGCGCCGCTGCCGGGCCCGCAGTAGGGCAGGCCTGCACCCCGGATCATGGCGATAGCGAGGGGTCGGGCCTTGTGCCATGCTTGGGGCTCATATCAATCACGGGGATGAAACGATGTTTAGGGCACCTACTCTGTCGGCGCTCGCCGCCGGCCTGTTGCTCTTCGGTGCCGGTTCCGCGCTGGCGCAGAACTGGCAAGCGGAGCCGCGCTACGGCACCCTGAACCTCTCGGCAGGCTTCGATTCCGATCCGAGGACGGTGTCTGTCGTGGCCGGCGGCACCAACCCGGCCGGTCATCTCGGCAGCGGCTGTGCCGGCAACATCGACAACTCCCGCCCGGACGTCGACCTGAACTACACCGCCGGCAGCTTCGCGCTGTCGATCTACGTGCAGAGCTCGGCCGACACCACGCTGGTGGTCTACGACCCGAACGGCCGCTGGCTCTGCAACGACGACTTCTCGCAGCAGAGCAACCTCAATCCCGCTCTCGTCCTCTCGAACCCGCCGAGCGGCAACTACAACATCTGGGTCGGCTCCTTCGGCCGCGAGTCCTACCCGCAGGCGACGCTCCACATCTCGGAGCTGGGCACGCCGTGGGGGGTGACCGGTGGCGGCGGCGGCGCGAGCGGCGGCATCGAGTGGGGCGACAACACCAGCCAGTGGGCGAACGACGGGGAGTGCGACGATCCGCGCTTCGCCGGCCCGGGCATGGCGCAGACCCTGCTGGACGTCGATCGCTTCCACGACGCCAACGACTGCCGCTCGCTCTACGAGCGCGGCCTGATCTACCTGCGGCAGTAGGATTCTGGGGTGCCTCGTCATCCTTCGCTTCGCTCGGGATGACGGCGAGGGTGAGGGAGGCTACAGCGTAGCCCAGCCCTCGGGCGGGGTGCGGCCGGGGTGCAGCGCTCCACAGGCGTCGCAGCGGCGCGCGGTCTCGTCGGCGTAGAAGGCGTCGAACAGCGGCGGCAGGTCGGTGACGATGTTCGTCACCGGCACCTCGACCCGATGCAGCAGCGCCCCGCAGTCGAAGCAGAACCACTCGAAACCGTCCAGCATGCCGGCCTCGCGCGGCGCCTCGACCACCAGGCCGACCGAGCCCGGCACCGGCCGCTGCGGCGAGTGGCGGACGTGCGGCGGCAGCAGGAAGACCTCGCCCTGGCGGATCGGCACGTCGTAGATCTTTCCGCCCTCGGCGACCTTCAGCAGCATGTCGCCTTCCAGCTGGTAGAAGAACTCCTCCACGGGGTCGTCGTGGAAGTCGACGCGCCGGTTCGGGCCGCCGACCACCATCACGATCATGCCGGACTCCTCGAAGACCAGCTTGTTGCCGACCGGCGGCTTCAGCAGGTGGCGGTGACGCTCGATCCAGCCCTGGAAGTCGAAGGGCTTGAGGCGCGGGTGCAGCTGCATCGGCGCTCTCCCGTCGCTACTGCGCGGCCTGGGCGGTGCCGCCCAGCCCGCAGCCGGCGAAGGCCTCACGGATCGCCGCCTTCTCCGCCTCGGTCAGCGGCAGCATCGGCCGGCGCACCGGGCCGCCGACCTGGCCCAGCAGCTCCTGCCAGTACTTCTGCGCCGCCTGGGGCTTGCCGCCGGGCCGGGTCTCCTTCAGCGCCCGGCGCACCGGCTCCAGGCTGTCGCGCAGGGCCCGCGCCTCCTCGGCGCGTCCGGCGAAGGCGAGGTCGGTGTAGCGCCGCATGCGCCGGTCCTCGGCGGTCTGCAGCAGGTAGGGCGGGGAGGAGCAGAGGTAGACCTGCCAGCCCAGTTCCAGGATGTTGTCCAGCCACTCCTCCTCCGAGGCGGTGCTGACGATCAGCCGGTCGCCGGCCAGGCGGGTGAGGCGGGCGTACATCTCCCGCGGCACCGAGTATTTGATCGCCACCACGGTGGGCAGCTCGGCGATGCGCGCGCAGAGCTCGGGGCTCATCAGGTAGCCGCTGTCGGGGTGGCTCCAGAGCGCGATGCCGATGTCCACCTGCTCGCCGATGTGGCGGTAGTATTCGTAGAGCGTCTCGTCGCGGTCGTGGACGAAGTGCAGCACCGGGGCGTGGACCACGATGTAGTCGGCGCCGATGTCCTGGGCGTGGCGGGCCAGCTCGATCACGGTGTCGAGGTTCTGGTCGGAGCAGGAGAGGATGGTGCCGAAGCGGCCGCCCTCGGACTCCTCCACCGCCAGCTCGAAGCTGCGCTTGCGCTCCGCCACCGACAGGGAGAAGAACTCGCCCTGCTTGCCGGCGACGAAGACCCCGTCGATGCCGAGCGCGCCCGACCAGTGCCGCAGGTTGGCGCGGAAACCGGCCTCGTCGAGCGCCAGGTCGTCGGGGCGGAAGGGCGTCAGCGCCGCCGCCCAGATGCCGCGCAGATGCTCGCGCGCAAAGTCCTTGGCGTCCTTGCGCCCGTACTTCTTCATGCCTCGTCCTCCCTCATCGCCCGCCACAGCCGCTCGCTGGTCAGCGGCAGGTCCAGTTCCGTGACGCCCAGCGGCCGCAGGGCGTCGAGCGCCGCGTTCAGCACCGCCGGCGGCACGCCGATCGTGCCGGTCTCGCCCAGGCCCTTCGCCCCCAGCGGGTTGCAGGGCGAGGGGGTGCAGCGTCCCTCCAGCCGCAGCGCCGGCATGTCGGCGGCGCGCGGCAGGGCGTAGTCCATCAGCGAGCCGGTCAGCAGCTGGCCGTCGTCGCCGTAGACCAGGCGCTCCAGCAGCACCTCGCCCAGGCCCTGGGCGATGCCGCCGTGGATCTGCCCTTCGGCCAGCAGCGGGTTGACCAGGGTGCCGGCGTCGTCGACGTAGAACAGTCGCTCGACGCGCGGGCTGCCGGTCTCGGCGTCGACCGAGACCAGCGCCAGGCAGCAGCCGAAGCCCCAGGCCTCGCCCTCGACCTCGTAGACCAGGGCGCTGGAGATCGGTTCGTTGACCCGGCGGGCCAGCTCGTCCCAGGCGATGGCCGGACCGCCGGGCTGCCGCAGGCCGTCGGGACCGGGCTCCAGGCTCGCCGCCGTGACCCCGAGCAGGGCGGCTGCGCGCTCGCGCGCGAGATCCAGCGTCTGCCGCGTGGCCAGCAACAGGGCGCTGCCGCCGATCGAGGTGCTGCGGCTGGCGACGGCGCCGATGCCGGCGGGTGCGGTGCCGGTGTCGCCGTGCACCACCCGCACGCGCTCGGGCGCCAGCCGGAAGACCTCGGCGGCGATCTGCGCATAGGCGGTCTCGCGTCCCTGGCCCTGGGCGCTGGAGCCGCTGGCGGCGCAGAGCCCGCCGTCGGCCTCCAGCGTCACGGTCGCGCTCTCCCAGCCCTGGCCCGAGGGTTCGACGTAGCAGCAGAGACCGAGCCCGATCCGCTCGCCCGCCGCGCGCCGCCGCTCCACCTCCCGGCGCAGGGCGGCATAGCCGCTGCCGCTCTCCAGCAGGGCCAGGGCGGCGGGATAGTCGCCGGAATCGAGGCGCGTGCCGGTCGCCGTGGCGTGCGGCAGGGCGGCAGACGGCAGCAGGTTGCGGCGGCGGAGCTCGAAGGGGTCGAGGCCGAGCGCCCGCGCTGCCGCCTCGGCCAGGCGCTCCATCAGCATCGCCGCTTCGGGCCGGCCGGCGCCGCGGTAGATCCCCATGGGTGCCGTGTTGGTGACGACCCCGCGCGTCAGGATGTCCAGGTGCTCCACGGCATAGGGGCCGGGTAGGATGCGCGCGGCGTTCCAGGGCGGCACGGCGGCGCTGAAGGGCATCCAGTGGCCCAGCGGAAAGAGGAACTCCGCCTGCAGCGCCAGCATCCGCCCCTCGGCATCGAGCGCCAGGCGGCCCGAGCTCTCGCCGCCGCGGGCATGGGTGGCGGCCAGCAGCTCCTCGCCGCGGCCGGCGATCCACTTCACCGGGCGGCCCAACCTCCTGGCGGCGAAGGCCGTCACCACGTCTTCGGGGTAGAGCGAGGCCTTGAGTCCGAAGGCGCCGCCCACGTCGGGCGCGATCGCCCGCACCCGCGCCGGGTCGAGCCCCAGGATCGCCGCCATGTCGGCGCGCAGGCGGTGCGGCGTCTGCGTGCCGGACCAGAGCGTCAGCCGCTCCTCGGCCGCGTCCCAGACGGCCAGGGTCGCGCGCGGCTCCAGGGAGGTGGGGGCCAGGCGCGGGTGGCGCACCCGCGCCTCCACCACCAGCCCGGCCGAAGCGAAGGCGGCCTCGGGCTCGCCGCCGCGCCAGCGCCGCTCCAGCGCCAGGTTGCCGGGCACCTCCGGGAAGAGCGCTTCGCCGGCCAGGGCGTCGCGCGGCGTCAGCAGCGGCTCAAGCGGCTCGATCTCGAAGGCGATGGCCTCGAGCGCGTCCAGGGCGGCGGCCGGGGTCTCGGCTGCCACGGCCGCGAGCGGCTCGCCCACCGCCATGACCTCGCGGCCCGCCAGGATGGGGAAGCGCGGCGGGTGGACCGCGCCGATCACCGGGTTGACCGGCAGGCGGCCGAGGCCCGTCAGGTCGGCGGCGGTGAAGACGCCCGCCACGCCCGGTATCGCACGGGCCGCCTCGATCTCCAGCGAGACCAGGCGGCCGCGCGCATAGGGGCTGCGCAGGAAGGCGAGATGCAGGCAGCCCGGCGGGGCGTGGTCGTCGACGAAGCGCCCGGCGCCGGTCAGCAACGCCGCGTCCTCGCGCCGCCGCAGGGCGGCGCCGATCAGGCTCCCGGTCTCGGAAAGCGCGTCCATCCAGACTCTGTCCCGGCCTCGCGAAAGTCGGCGCCAGTCTGGCCTCGCGCCGACCGCCGGGCAACCACCTCGCAGCTATCGAGCGGCCTCGAAGCCCCGCGCCGCCCAGGCGTGAAAGGCCTGGACCGCCTCGTCCATGGCCGGGGAGAAGCGGCCGCCGTCGAAGCCGGGGGCGGCGCGGCCGCGCTGCATGCCCTCGACGACGAAGACGTCCTCCTCGAAGACCGTGCGCCAGAGCGCCGCCTGCCGTGTCCGCTCCTCGGCTTGCTCCGGCCCGGCCGCGGCCGCGTCGGCGTAGTAGATCTCCAGGCGCTCGCGCGTGCGGTCGTGGGCCAGCGGTTCCACAACCAGGGTGAAGATGTGGTCGCGGTGCACGCCCAGCAGCGCGTTGGGGAAGAGAGCGGCGTACTCCGCCCCCTCGTGCCACTGCGCGCCGAGCCCGGCGAAGGAGGGGAAGGTGGTGCCGCCGGGGGCGTAGCGGCTGCTACCCTGGCCGGCGAAGCCCTCGGCGACCAGGGGGTAGTGGTCCTCCAGCCGGGAGTAGCCGTTCAGCCCGGGATGGACCCAGGGCAGGTGGTAGCCGTCGCAGTAGTTCTCCACCACCAGCTTCCAGTTGGCCTGCAGCTCCAGGCTCAGCGAGCCCTCCGGCCCGCCGGGCACCAGCGGCTGCTCGGCGAAGTCGCGCCAGCGGTCGAGGAGGGGCGCAGCCCAGTCGGCAAAGGCCGGGGCGCTGCCGTCCAGATTGACGAAGACCAGGTCGAGCCAGACCGCCGAGCGCACCTCCAGCAGCCCCAGCTCCGCCGGGTCCAGCGCGGGATGGCTGTTGCGACCGGGACCGCCCACCAGCGGCGTCGCCCGTAGCCGGCCGTCCAGGCCGTAGGCCCAGGAGTGGTAGGGGCAGCGGATAGTGCTGCGCCGGCACTGCGGCTCGCTCACCAGCTTCATGCCGCGGTGGCGGCAGACGTTCTCGAAGACCCGCAGCCGGCGCTCGCGGTCGCGCACCAGCAGCAGCGGCCGGCCCAGGAACTCCACCGGCCGCAGGTCGCCAGGCTCCGGCACGTCCTTGCCGAAGCCGACAGCCGCCCAGTTCGGCCCGAAGAGCCGCCGCTGCTCCTCGGCGAAGACCGCGGGATCGGTATAGAAGGCGTTGGGCAGGCCGCGGGCGCTGCAGCCTGCCGAGGCTTCCGTCGAGAGCGTCGCCATGCCCGTCCTTCTCCACGCCGGGGGTTGCGCCGGCGACAGTCTAACCGGCGCCTGGCAGCTGGCGGTGGTGTGGGCGCGACGTGGCGGCGACGCGATCCGGCGGTTCTCGGAGAGGGGGCCGCGGCCGGCTACCCCACGGCCTCCGCCACCGCCGCCGCGAAGGCCCGGGTGCCGAGCGGGCCGCCGAGGTCGCCCGTCCGGCGGGCGGGATCGGCGAGGCAGCGGTCGACGGCTGCCTCGATCGCGGCGGCGGCGGTGCGGAAGGATGCCCGCTCGTGGCGCCGGCCGAGCCAGTCCAGCATCATGGCGGCCGAGAGGATCAGGGAGGCGGGGTTGGCGCGGTCCTGGCCGGCCAGGTCCGGGGCCGAGCCGTGCTGGGCCTGGGCGGCGGCCAGCGCATCGCCGGCGTTGAGCGAGCCGGCCAGGCCGAGGCTGCCCGAGAGCTCGCTGGCCAGGTCGGAGAGGATGTCGCCGAAGAGGTTGGTGGTGACCACCACGTCGAAGCGGGCGGGCTCGCGCACCAGCAGGGCGGCCATGGCGTCGACGATGACCTCGTCGAGCGCCACCTCCGGGAAGTCGGCGGCCACCTCGCGCACGCAGCGCAGGAAGAGGCCGTCGGTCAGGCGGAAGGCATTGGCCTTGTGCACCGCCGTGACCTTGCCGCGGCGCTCGCGCGCCAGCTCGAAGGCGCGCCGCGCGATGCGGCGGCTGGCGGCCTCGGTGATGCGGCGCAGCGAGAGCGCCACGCCGTCGACCGGCATGAACTCGCCGACGCCCTGGGCCAGGTTGCGGTCGGGATAGAAGCCCTCGCTGTTCTCGCGCACGATCACCAGGTCGAAGGCGCCGTGCAGGGCCGGCAGGCCGGCGCGGGTGCGCGCCGGGCGCAGGTTGGCGTAGAGGTCCAGTTCCTTGCGGAAGGCGGCCGAGACGTTGATGCCGCCTGCCTCGCGCGGCGGATAGGCGTTGTGGGAGATCGGGCCCAGCAGCACGCCGTCGCAGCCGCGCGCCCGCTCCAGCACGCCCTCGGGCAGGGTGGTGCCCTGCTTCGCCAGCGCCGCCAGCCCGATCTCCTCGAAGGCGTAGTCCAGGCCCAGCCCGAAGCGCGCGTCGGCCGCCTTCAGCACCGCCAGCGTCGCCGCGACGATCTCCGGCCCGATCCCGTCGCCCGGCAGCACCTGGATCTTCATGCGCGTCTCCCCCTTCTCGCCGGCCGAGCCTGGACCAGCCGTGGGCTCCGGTCTAGCCTGCGCGGCAAGGAGAAGGGGAGACGCCATGCTGCTGGGCTGCATCGCCGACGACGTCACCGGAGCCACCGACCTCGCCTCCACCCTGGTGCGCGAGGGCCTGCGCACGGTGCAGGTGCTGGGCGTGCCGGCCGAGGGCCTGGCGCCGCCGGAGGCCGACGCCGTGGTGGTGGCGCTGAAGTCGCGCACCATCCCGGCGGCCGAGGCCGTGGCGCAGTCCCTGGCGGCACTGGACTGGCTGCGCCGGGCCGGGGCGCGGCAGTTCTTCTTCAAGTACTGCTCCACCTTCGATTCCACCGACTGCGGCAACATCGGTCCGGTGGCCGACGCGCTGGTGGAGGCGCTGGGCACCGACTTCACCCTCTTCTGCCCGGCCTTTCCGACCAACGGCCGCTCGGTCTACCAGGGGCACCTCTTCGTCGGCGACCGGCTGCTGTCGGACAGCGGCATGCAGGACCATCCGCTCACCCCCATGACCGACGCCGACCTGGTGCGGGTGCTCGGCCGGCAGACACCCCATGCCGTCGGCCTCGTCCCCTACGCGACCGTGGCGCGCGGCGCGGCGGCGATCGGCGAGGCCTTCGCGGCGCTGCGCGCCGCCGGGACGCGCTATGCCGTGGTCGATGCCCTGGACGACGCCCATCTCCGCGCCATCGGCGAGGCCGCGGCCGGCTTGCCGCTGCTCACCGGCGGCTCCGGCGTGGCGCTGGGGCTGCCGGAGAACTTCCGCCGCGCCGGGCTGCTGCAGTCCGCCAGCAGCGACGACCTGCCGGTGATAGAGGGCGCAGCCGCGGTGCTCTCGGGCAGTTGCTCGCGGGCGACCAACGCCCAGGTGGCGCATTTCGCCGAGCGCGGCCCGGCCCTGGGGCTCGACCCCCTGGCGCTGGCGCGCGGCGAGCAGAGCGTGCAGCAGGTGCTGGACTGGGCCCGGCCGCGGCTGGGCGGGGCGCCGCTGCTGGTCTATGCCACGGCGCCGCCGGAGCGCGTGGCGGCGGCGCAGGCGGAGCTCGGCCGCGAGGCCGCCGGCGCCCTGGTGGAAGAGACCCTGGCCCAGGTCGCGCGCGGGCTGGTGGAGGCCGGCGTGCGCCGCCTGGTTGTGGCCGGCGGCGAGACCTCCGGCGCGGTGGTGGCGGCGCTGGACGTGGCGGCCTTGCGCATCGGGCCGGAGATCGACCCCGGGGTGCCCTGGACCGCCACCCTGGGCGAGCCGGCGCTGTTGCTGGCGCTCAAGTCGGGCAACTTCGGCACTGTCGACTTCTTCGAGAAGGCCTTCGCGACAGGGCCGGGAGCAGAGGCATGACGGCGCACGAGGAGAACGCCCTGCGCGAGCGGATCGCGCTGCACGGCAAGTCGCTCTTCGACCGCGGCTACGGCTGCGGCTCCTCCGGCAACATCTCGGTGCGGCTGGACGACGGCCTGCTGGTCACGCCCACCAACTCCTGCATGGGCCGCCTCGACCCGGCGCGGATCTCCAAGCTCGATGCGGCCGGCAACCACCTTTCCGGCGACGCCCCCTCCAAGGAGGCCTTCCTGCATCTGGCGCTCTACCAGGCGCGGCCCGAGGAGCGGGCGGTGGTGCACCTGCATTCGACCCACTCCGTCGCCGTCTCCTGCCTGGCCGAGGTCGACCCCGCCGACGTGCTGCCGCCGATCACCGCCTACTACGTGATGCGCATCGGCAAACTGCCGCTGCTGCCCTACTTCCGGCCCGGCGACAAGGCCCTGGCCGAAGCGGTCCGGGCCAGCGCCCGCGAGCACCGGGCCATGCTGCTGGCCAACCACGGTCCCGTGGTCGCCGGCAAGGAACTCGACGCCGCGGTCTATGCCGCCGAGGAACTGGAGGAGACGGCGAAGCTCTACCTCCTGCTGCGGCGCGAGCGCACCCGCTTCCTGACGGCGGGCGAGGTCGCCGACCTGCAGGAGGCCTTCCCGAGCTGAGGCGGCTCTTCGATGCCCCGCAGGTATTTTTTCCGGGACTGCGCGTTTTGCGGGTGGAGTAGGGCAAGGGGGAGGCTCTATCGTGCGGCCGCATGAGGGACGAGGGTGAGCTCTACTACGAATCGCGGCGGTTGCCGGCGGCCGAGGCCGTGGCCGCGGCGCAGCGCGTGCGGGCCGTATGGGAGGGCTGGCGGGGCAGCCGGCCGCTGCCCGCGCGCCGGCAGCTCGATCCTCTGGAACTGCGCGACTTTCTGGGGCTTCTCTATCTCCTGGAGATCAAGCATCAGCCCTTCGACCTGATCTGCCGCCTCGACGGAACCGACATCGTCCTGGCCTCCAACCAGGACCAGACCGACCACAGCCTGCGCGACGGGGAGCCCGCGATGATCTACGAGCGGGTCTTCGCCGACGTGGCCCAGGCCGCCGAGGCGGTGGACCCGGTACTCTGGCTCGTGGACCACGGGCACGACGGCCATCGCTTCCGCTACCAGCGCCTAGTGCTGCCCTTCGGCGAGGCGGAGCGGCCCGAGTGGCTGCTGGTCTACAACCACAACCTGGACCACCCGCGCGGCCGCTTCCGGGAGATCCGCTGACCCCGTCCGGCTGGCGACGGCCGCCGGCGCGTGGCAAGATCCGGCCCGTCGGGAGATCGTCGGAACGGGAGAGGCGGCATGAGTGCGGCGGTGCCGAAGCGCATCGAGGGGGACTGCGTCTGGCAGGGGGCGGCGATGGCGCGCTCCGGGCGCTGGGTCTTCGAGCTGGAGGCGGGCGAGCTGGCGGCGTTCGACGCGGCGGTCGGCCGGGCGGCAGCAGCGGGACTCCCCTGGCACGCCCTGACCCGCGAAAACTTCCCGCTGCCCGGCCTGGAGGCGCGGCTCGAGGCGGTGCGCGAGGAGCTGGAGGAGGGCAGCGGGCTGGTGAAGCTGCGCCGGATCCCGGTGGAGCGCTACGACGCCGAGGACCTGAAGCGGCTCTGGTACGGCCTCGGCCAGCATCTCGGCACGACGCTGTTCCAGAACTGCCGCGGCGAGCTGATGCGCGAGATTCGCGACGAGGGGGCCGGAGAGACCGCCGGGGTCGGAGAGCGCTACGGCAAGGTGGAGACCGAGGCCGGCACCTTCCTCTCTTCCTACGCCCGCACGCTGACCAACGGCGCGCTGCGTTTCCACACCGACCGCTGCGACGTGGTGGGGCTGCTCTGCGTGCGGCAGGCCGGGCGCGGCGGCGTCAGCACGCTCTGCTCCTCGGCCGCCGTGCACAACGCCATGCTGGAGCGCCGGCCGGACCTGCTGGCGGCGCTCTACGAGCCGCTCTACCGCAGCCGCTTCGGCGAGGAGAGGGGGGCTGAGCGCCTGGCCTATCCGCTGCCGGTTTTCGGCCAGCGCGACGGCAAGTCGACCAGCCACTATTCCCTGACCTACATCGAGGCGGCCGAGCTGCTGCCGGAGGTGCCGAAGCCGAGCCCGGCGCAGCGCGAGGCGCTTGCGCTGCTGCGCGAGCTCGCCCAGGAGCTCTGCTTCGAGATGACGCTGGAGCCGGGCGACATCCAGCTGCTCAACAACCACGTCGTCTACCACGGCCGCACGCCCTTCGAGGACGACGCCGAGAGCGGCCGCAGCCGCCTGCTCTACCGCCTCTGGCTGGCGATGCCGAACAGCCGGCCGCTGCCCGAGGACCACGCCGTGCTCTGGCGCAGCGTCGCGCCGGGGGCGCACCGCGGTGGCATCGGCCAGGAGCCGATGGGGTAGAGGCGGCCGGTCAGCGCCACGTGGCCGGCCGCGGCGGTACCTGGTAGCGCGGCGTCTGGTAGTAGTGCCCGTGATAGGGGTGCGCCTGATAGGGCCGGGCAAGGTGCGGACGCGCCTTGTGCGGCCGGGATCTCTGCGGGCGGCTGTGGCGGGCCTTCGGGTCGCCGCGCCACTGCGGTCGAGGCTGCCATGTCGGGGTGTGATGGTCGTGGTAGTGCCAGCTTTGGACGCCGTGGGCCGGCCGGTGGCCGCCGGCGGTGGCGGTGCAGCCGGCGAGGGCCAGCATCACCAGCGCGGCCGCGAGGATCCTGAGCATAGCCTCTTCCCTTCTCGGGTGTTGGTCATGCCCGGTGGTACGCGCGCAGAGGCCGCGGCCGTCCCCGCCGCCCCGGAATGGTCACGAAGCGGCCAGCGGGGCGGGCCTACCAGTAGCGTCCGCCCGCGCCGATCGCGACGGTCGCCAGGCCCAGCGCCAGGTTGATCGCCACGATGCGGCGGATGCCGTCGAGCTGCTTGCCGGCCGCCGGCCAGTCGCCGGCCTCGACGGCGCGGCCGAAGCGCCGCCAGGGGGCGAAGAAGAGGTGGGCGAAGAGGGCCATCATGACGAGGCCCAGGGTCTGCATCAGGTGGACGTGGATCCCGGCGCCGGAGAAGCCGCCGAGGACCAGGAAGAGCAGGCCGTAGCCGCTCGCCAGCAGCACTGCCACCGCGGCCCAGACCCAGGGGAAGAAGCGGCCGAAGACGCGGTGCCAGAGGGCCAGGCGCTGCGGCGGCTCCAGCGGTCCGGCCGCCGGCCGCAGCACCAGGTAGGCGAAGAACATGCCGCCGACCCAGACCACGGCGGCCAGGGCGTGCAGGGCCAGGAGGATCGCCGCCATCACCTCTTTCCCGGCCGTCTCAGCGCGGCATCACGGTGACGAGGGCGGCGCGCAGCTCCTCGATGGTGGCGCTGATCGCCTGGCCGATCAGGTCGAGGCGGGTGACCTGCTCGATGCGCTCCTCCAGCCGCGCCAGCTCGTGGCTGCTGAAGACCTCGTGGAGCAGGCCGCAGGCGTCGGCCAGGTTGAGGATGGCGACGTCGCGGATGTCGGGGATGTCGTCCGACATCAGCAGCTGCGCCAGCCGCAGCTTCACCTCGGTCTGCTCCTTGTTGTCGACCATGGGGTAGCGGCGCATCGGGAAGACCCAGAGGAAGCGCCCCTCCTCCTGCTTCAGGATGCCGCGCTCGATCAGCCGCTCCAGCGAGAGCTCGCGGATGCGCTCGGCTTCCGGCGCCAGGCGGTCGATCCAGTCGCGCACCGAGCGTTCGCCGTTCTGCTCGGCGGCGATCTTCGCCAGCACGTGGTCGAGCGCCGGCTCGCCGATCGGCGTGGCGTCGACCAGCATCAGCTTCTCCAGGTCGTTGTCGATCCGGTCGGCCATGGCCAGGTCCATCAGCACCGCGCCGACCAGCGCGATCTGCGTGATGGGCTGCGAGGCGTAGAGCATCCGCCCGCTGTCCTCGTCGTGCGACAGCAGCAGAAATTCCTCTGCGATGGTCAGCATCTCCACTCTCCCCCTTCCACCATGTCCGCGCCCTCCGGCAGCCGGCGCGCATGATCCCTCGCTTCGCGACGAAATGCCAGCCTAGCGAAGGCCCCACCGCTGTGGAATAGCACTCTGGCCTTCTGCCCCCCCCCCCCCCCCCCCCCCCC
>SR_TP_S13solDRAFT_1000045_pt1 | contig 69207 bp, 63 predicted proteins | sample SodReaTP_S13sol_FD_11159 | JGI IMG/M metagenome (IMG submission 11159) | reverse complement strand
AAAAGTGATCGGATAAAACCGAAACAGGTGATCGGTTTAAACCGAAATGGGTGATCGGATTGAACCGAAATGAGTGTTCGGATTCATCCGAAACATGCATTTATCCCGATACAGCAACAATCTCTCGTAGTTTGGACACATCAGATGTTCATATCGCTCGTAAGTTAAGGGATAAGATAAACGGTGAGCTTGCTCATTCAGCACTAACGAGAACCGACGATGATAATAAACGGTTCAGAGAACTTGTGCGTGAAATGCGAGCTGAAAAGGAAATCAACCAAGATTGGGATGCATCGATTTATCCTGAGAAGCTATTGGAACGTGTTGATGAGCTAACACTCCGAGCTTACATGACCGTCAATGGCAAGGAGAACTATGAGCGCTATTACGCCTTTACAGTTCGTGAAGCTTTAGCTGAATGGCTTAATCGACATGGCGTGAACAAATCGAAGGAAACGCAACGCAAAGTTGAGCAGTCCGTAAACCTGTTCCTTGAATTTATGAACGCTGTCGATATGCCTATAAATGACATCACGAGGCGGCATGCGTATGACTTTCTGGCAACGATTGAAAAACTAATGCTCGTGCAACGTGCCAAGCACACATGAGCCGTCTAAAAACCCTTTGGAAGAATACTCGTGACTTAGGCGAAGTTAGCGGTGAAAACCCTTTCGAGGGACACAGCTACACCAGCCCGATTTCTAACAATAGAAAGCAGATGTTTGAGCCTCATGAACTGCGAAAAATCATGGAGCTTATCAACGGTGAATCAAGATAGCGCCAGCTATACATTCAACTCGCTCTATTCACTGGCTGTCGTTTAAGTGAACTCGGCAACCTTAAAAAGCGTCATCTCATGGAAAAAGGAGGCGTTCCATACATATTTATTGAACAGGGCAAAACTTCAGCGGCAACTCGAAACGTTCCTATCCCTAGAGATATAGCCAGTGAACTCAAAGTTATTGCTGAGCAACTAGACGATGAATCGCCACTACTCGGCATCGAAGGGAAAACTTTTGGTCGTTGATTCTCCGTTTTAAAAACTAACCACATTACAGATGATTCAACAAAGAGCTTCCACTCATTCAGAGGAATGTTCATCACGGCTTTAAAGCGTTGTGACATACCCGAGACAATTACTGCGGAAATCGTAGGTCATAAGCGAGGTTCAACGATGTCTTACGGTTACTATGCTAAAGACAATGAGGTACAGAAACTGAGTGAAAGCGCCAGCAAAGCTGTTGATTACATCAGGGCTGAGTGGCTCACATAAACTCAATCCTTTATTTTAGCTTACACACTGATATTTCACAGTCGATAGTTTTCATAAGCTTGGGAATGAGTCTTATCTGAGAATGGTGTAGCTTGTCACTCGTCTTCACCTCAACGAACTTTAATTTTGAATCTTTTATCAGCGCAAGATCTGGCCAACCAGCTCGGTACACATACGGGTCTTGCGCAATTAGCTTGAGCAACTCCGTCATTTTGTTCTTACCCAATTTATCGAAAAAAGCTTTGGCTACGCTTTCGTCTAGGCTTGGTGCTAGCTCTCGATTGCTTGGGTAACTCATTAACTCGTTTATGTTGTCTAGAAATGCTGATTCCTCTATCCCTAGAGTGGATTCCAAAATCTGATTAACTTTGTCTGAGTGGATTGTTAGTTGTGCCTCTAAGAAGCGGGTGCAAGCGTCCTCTCGACTGTTGAATGTGTTGATTGCTGAGAGTACATCTAGAGCTAGAGCCTTTAACATTAACTGAATAGGTAACCCTTCGTTTGATGTGCCGACATACCCACGTTCAGCAAAAAACTGGATCAGGGTATCCTCTGGCCTTTTGTTGTACGTAAGCTCTAAAACCTCTAGTGCAATACCGAGCTGATTACACTGCTCTTTTAATGGTAATAAAGATATTGCCTCAACCTTACCGAGTTCAGTTAACGTGTTGTCAGTTTTGATTAAATTACGTGCTTCGAGCGCATTTCTTGTACTACCTGAAATTTTAGAAGACTCTGAATCTAGGCAGATTTTCTTCAAAGCATCTCGCATTGGCTTGCTTAGACCGTTCATTCCCAAGCCTCTTTGCGAATAATATGTTGCCGCACTATTTTCTTCAGTTCGCTTAGCGACATGGCAGGTTTTGTTCTATGAATCATTCGATGGCAGTTCGAGCAAAGCATGCAAACATCATCGATGGTACTTGCCAATTTGTCATTACGTTCTGAAAGCGGGTTTTTATGATGGCACTCAATATATTCCGAACCTAACTCACCATAGACTTTCTCGAAGTCAAAACCGCAAGCTTGGCAAATATAACCATATTTCTCTTTTGCCTCCTTTACTAGCTTAGGGTTTCGCTTGAAATAGAAAACCTCTTTGGCATGTCGTTGGCCTTCTTTGTACTCGACTTCGGGTGTAGGCTCTTCAACACCTTCATCGGGGATTGGTGATGCTGGATAAGTCATTCCTAGCAGTTGTGAAACATACCCTTCAGCACCATCGAATGGCACAAGCCTATCTTCTCTCACTCGGTAAACACTGCCGCTTGGTCTAAATTTTGGCAAGTAACTGACGTCTTGTTTGAACTGATGCCATGTCAGGTCTATTTTTTGAGTCTTAAAAAAGAACACATAAGGGAAATGATTACTGCCCCACAAAAACTCAGAAAGTTCGGGCAAATGCTCTCGCCAAAAACCTTTGACCTGGCATAAGGCTGGCATTTCGCCTTTTCCACCAGTCGTTCTTATTAAGAGCATGACATCATCATAACTTAAGTTCTTAATGACGGCCTTAGCTCCATCAGGAACGCCCCATGCATTACAGAAGCCATCTGGAAACTCTTCATTCAAGCGCTCTTCTACTTCAGCTTTGAGATGCTTTGGTACTCGACTCACAATTTCATCAATAGCGATATCACCAAAGACTGTCTTTGGAAAATCTCGGTCACCCCCCTGCAAGCCAACATCGTGAAAAAATAACTGCTCGCTCTAGTTCCTTTAGTCATCATTTTAATCAAGTCTGCTTCATCGTCATTTTTATATCAACTAGGCAAAGGCGGAAAAAAGACTGCGCATCAGACTATTTCGGACAAAAAATCTGTGTGGCGTTTTCGATACTTAGAAAAAGCAAACTCCCCCCGTAGGGTCTGCATTTAGAAAACTGATTACCACACACAACAGCACCTACGAGAATGTTGGTCAGACTCACCGATGTATCGCTTAGGTATAGAGTAGCGATACACTCGTATGAGACACAAAAAAGTGTATCAATAGAGTTGATTTTTACATTTTGAGGCAGTATAACTTTAGCGGTCTAGACTTAAATGAGACAGTTGAGGTTATACAGACATGCAAAACATTGGTTACATCCGAGTATCAACAGTTGACCAAAAGACCGACCGACAGCTTGACGGTATTCAGTTAGACCGAGTGTTCACTGATAAATGCTCAGGCTCTACTACCGAGCGTCCACAACTAGAACAGCTAAAGGCTCATGTCCGAGAGGGTGACATCGTTCATGTGCATAGCATTGACCGAATGGCTCGTAACCTAGAGGACTTACTCGATTTAATCAGGTTCTTCGATAACAAAGGTGTTCAGGTTCAATTCAAGAAAGAGAACATGACCTTTGGCGGTACTGAGAACAACCCCATGCAGAAGCTCATTCTGTCAGTTATGGGATCTGTCGCTGAGTTTGAGCGAGCGATTATTTTAGAGCGCCAGCGAGAGGGTATAGAGAAAGCTAAACAACGTGGCGTTTACAAAGGGCGTAAGAAGTCTGTCGATAGAGACAAGGTGCTTGAGCTTCACCAGCAGGGCGTTAAGAAGATGCAGATAGCCAAGAAACTAGGGATTGGTCGAGCGACGGTCTATCGGATACTTGAAGAACAGGCTGAGGGCTAATCTCTCAGTCTGCTTTAGCTGGCTCTATATAACTATCATTTATGGCATGGGTAATCTTTATATCACATCCCTATGGGGAGGCTAAGCCCCTGTTTTAGCGTTCTCCAGCAAATCCCACCCCTATGATAAAGCCGCCGCAGTTGTAGTGGTCTTGTCGATACGTTGTCGGTGGCTAGTGATTCTCTGGTCATTGGCTTGGTAAATAATGACTCAATAACAATCAAGGTAAAGGTGAGCTAAGAGTCAGTCTGTTAGTTACCAGTTACCTTGTCTTAGATTGATTAATTAACCATCAAACTAAGTGATTTCGACTGGTCTATAAACAGATGATTAGCCTTGTCTTAGTAACCATCAATCATCTACTAGCCAAGCATTGACCAAGCACTAGACCTCACTGACTTCATCGTATTGTCCTTTATCATTTATTCATTAACCAAGCAGACGCTGGGGGTGACTTAGCTATCTTAGAGACGACCTTAAGTCATTAGGGTATGGTTTAGAAAACCTTGAGCCTACCTAGCGTCCTCATCAGGAGGACTCCATGATTCAACAGTCAATTACACATTCAAAACGTAACTACGAGTGGACGAAAACACTATGTGAACACCATGATTTCTCTGAGTTTGTTCGAGATGTTTCTCTAGACACCAGTTCAGGGTTATCAGGTAGTGCAATAGATGACCTGTTTAGTGAGTGGTATCCAAGCATTAGCAACAGAGCTAAGCGTGGTACAAAGCAAGCCTTTCAGTCAGTCTTATTGAACATCGCTAATGCGCTGAGTGAAGCCGACAGATACCAAGAGCCGACTGGGTTTCTCTGCTCTACGCCGAACAAATACAAGCGAGAGATTAAGCGGTACAAAGACAATGACTTTAGCCGTGTGCTTTTGGCATCTGTACTGAAAGATCTGGCTAATAGAGGCTTCCTAGAGCTTTATAGAGGGTTTAAGGGAGAGAAGTACACAAGAGGACTGCTATCCCTTTGGTTGCCAACAGACAACGCTAGAGAGCTTCTCAGTGAACTTAGCGCCAGCGCTGAAGTGACACCATTTCACGATAGTATTGAGCCGATTGTGCTGAAAGATGACGAGGGTGAACTCATCGACTACCAAGAAAACGATGAGACACGATTGATGCGCTCAGAGTTGGAGCTATTGAACGAGCTAAGAGAGTCAGTAACGTGGTCTTATCGTCCTGCTGAACGCATCCATAACGACACTGGTAAAGCGTTTCTAAGTGACCAATATGTGACGCTAGGCTCTCGTAATGTCCGCTTCAAACGGTCATTCAAAGGCTCATTCAGTATAGGTGGTCGGTACTACGGGAATGCTCAGTGTCTAAGCAAGGCTGAGCGCTCGACTATCATCATTAATGGTGAGCCAACGACTGAACAAGACATCAAAAGCATGCATGTTCGTATGCTCTACAATTATCTAGGGAAACCAGCGCCAGCCGATGGTTATGACATTGATGGATATGACCGAGAGACTGCCAAGAAAGTGGCGTTGATTGCGCTTAATGCTGACTCAGAGAAGTCCGCTGCTGGCGCTATTCGTCAGAGTTTAGGGTTTACCTCACATGAAGCAAAGCAAGCCATAGAGAGCTTTAGGCTAGCCCGTAAGCCAATCGCTCAGTTCTTGTATTCGTCGAGTTGGAAGCAACTGCAATACTTAGACAGTGAGCTAGCGAGGGGTATTCAGCTTAAAGCCGCTGAACAGAGGATTCCAGTGATACCCATTCACGATAGCTTTCTAGCTGGTGCGAGCAAGGCTGATACATTGGCTGAGATAATTCATAGCGAGTACGAGCAAAGATTCGGCTTTCAACCTGTTATTGCATGAAAGCTAGGGGCTAGGCGAGAGCGAAGCCCCCTTCTACCTGTCTAGACTGTTGCCGCTTACTGATAACGTGCTTTATTAATATTTGAGCACTAGGACTTACATTTTTCATGCGTATACGTTCTTTAAATGCGTCGAACCCGACACACTGAACCAACACTCCAATGCATTCATCAGCAAAGGATGGGCTCATCGAGCGCAAACCAAAGTCCACCACTACCAACGCATCGTCTACCGATAGCGCTTCCAGCAGTTTGGCACGAGCCAGCGCCCCACACTCTCGTGATGAAAGAGTGCTAAAGCTATTTAATTCAATTAAAGAGTTCATTGTAATCATCCTCCTCCATAGAGTCTGGCGCAGGCCAACTATCGTAAACCTCTCGCAAGTCCATGCTCGTGTTTAAGCGCCATTCAAACAATATGAAAGTTCCATCCCAACCGTGCTCAAGCTCACTCGTCGAGATTCGACCTCCACGATTCCAGTATAGTTCATTACCAGAGACTACAAATAAATTACCATCATTTTGGGTTATCAGATCATTTGTTAATGCTAAGCCGTAACCTGAATGATTTCCCTCAGGCTTTCCCGTTACACCATACACGGTCGCCAACTGACAGGCGTTTTGCTCAGCCAACCTTTCTGCTAATTGACCATTAACTATAAGTGAATCCCTAATTCCTACACCAGTATCAGCGACACAAAACTGCGCTTTATTTCCATTTGGCCAGCTTTGTCCACAAATTAAACCGAACGGCAATTGCTGACAGTCACTAGAGTGAGCAATACAATTCCCTAAAAGCTCTGAAAAAAGCACAGACAACGCCTCTTCATTTTCTGGGGAATAACATCGAAACATTTGCGTCACAGCCTCGGACACAGTATCAACGTCTCTCGGTTCAGTTACAGCCTTAGCTTCTACAAAGCGACCATCGGGAGCTCGTTGACCCACTAGCCGAGGAGGTTCCTGACCAATCGCCTCGAATATTCCCATTCGAATAGCATAGTCTAATTGCTCGTTATCAATGGTTAAAGTGACACCAAGCCTTCTCGCCTGAGCCGCCAAAGTAGCGAAATGAAATGGCTTCCAAAAATCTGGGCTCCAACCTCTTCCTGTTGTGGCCAGTGTATTAATATTTTCCAACCAACTCTCTACGCTTTGACGTGTCACGAATTGCATTAGTTCACTCCATTGAATACTTTTGTACCCTCTTAGCGATAGTTCAAAATTTAACCTAACAAGCTTTAAACGTCCATATTAAAAAGGCAAAAAAAGGGAGATGCCGAAACACCTCCCCTTTTCTTACTGTCTACATTGACGTCTACAATTCCGTCTACACCAATCTTAAATCATTGTTTTTGAATGGGTTTTATGATGTAGATGAAATTACATCATGCCGCCCATACCCATGTCGCCGCCAGGCATTGCTGGTGCGTCATCTTTTGGTAACTCTGCGATCATAGCTTCGGTGGTAATCATTAAACCAGCGATTGAAGCCGCGAATTGCAGTGCTGAACGAGTCACTTTGGTTGGATCCAAAATACCCATTTCAAGCATGTCACCGTAAGTGTCGTTACCGGCGTTATAGCCAAAGTTACCTTCGCCGTTCTTAACGTTGTTGGCAACAACTGAACCTTCAGCGCCAGCGTTCATCGCGATTTGACGCAATGGTGATTCCATCGCCCGCAACGCAAGTTTGATACCGACGTTTTGCTCTTCGTTGTCACCACGGAGGTCAGCAAGCTGGCTGGCTGCGCGAACAAGTGCAACACCACCACCAGGTACAACGCCTTCTTCAACTGCAGCACGTGTTGCATGCAACGCATCTTCAACGCGGTCTTTCTTCTCTTTCATTTCGACTTCAGTCGCTGCACCAACTTTAATCACCGCAACACCGCCAGCTAGCTTAGCCAAACGCTCTTGCAACTTCTCGCGGTCATAATCTGAAGAGGTTTCTTCGATTTGCTGACGAATTTGCGTCACACGACCTTCAATTGCTTTCTGGTCACCTGCGCCGTCAACAATTGTGGTGTTGTCTTTGTTGATGACCACACGCTTCGCGCTACCCAAGTGCTCAAGGGTCGCTTTTTCCAGTTCCATACCGATTTCTTCAGAAATCACGGTACCACCAGTCAACACAGCGATGTCTTGCAACATAGCTTTACGACGGTCACCGAAACCAGGTGCTTTCACTGCAGCAACTTTCACGATACCGCGCATGTTGTTGACAACCAAAGTCGCTAACGCTTCACCTTCAACGTCTTCAGCAACTAATAAAAGTGGCTTGCCTGCTTTCGCAGTACCTTCAAGAACTGGCAACAATTCACGGATGTTGCTTACTTTCTTGTCGACTAACAAAATTAGTGGATTGTCGAGCTCAACTGAACCAGACTCTTGGTTGTTAATGAAGTACGGTGATAAATAACCGCGGTCGAACTGCATACCTTCAACCACTTCCAACTCGTCTTCAAGGCCTTGACCTTCTTCTACGGTGATCACGCCTTCTTTACCAACTTTGTCCATCGCTTTTGCGATAATTTCACCGATGGTGCTGTCAGAGTTCGCAGAAATAGTACCGACTTGAGCAATCGCTTTATTGTCTGCACACGGCTGAGAAATCTTCTTCAGCTCAGCAACCGCAGCAATAACCGCTTTATCGATACCACGCTTCAGATCCATAGGGTTCATACCCGCAGCAACAGCTTTTAAGCCTTCAGTCACAATTGACTGGGCAAGTACAGTCGCAGTCGTGGTACCGTCACCAGCTTCGTCGTTGGCTTTTGACGCAACTTCTTTGACCATCTGTGCGCCCATGTTCTCGAACTTGTCTTCAAGCTCGATCTCTTTCGCAACACTGACGCCGTCTTTGGTGATCACTGGCGAACCAAATGACTTTTCCAAAACAACGTTGCGGCCTTTCGGACCTAAAGTAACTTTCACTGCGTCGGCGAGTACGTTTACGCCTTTCAACATTTTCTGACGGGCGCCGTTACCAAACTTTACTTCTTTAGCTGCCATGATTCTTTTCCTTTTCTGAAATTGATGATGTGCTAATTCACGTATGACTTAATCATTACTCGACGATCGCTAAAATGTCCGATTCGCTCATGATTAAGTACTCTTCGCCGTCAATTTTTTCAGCTTTGACGCCGTAGCCATCATTGAACAAAACGACATCGCCAACTTTTACGTCCAATGGCTGAACATCACCACTGTCGAGAATGCGACCGTTACCGACGGCTACCACTTCTCCGCGCGTCGATTTTTCCGCTGCAGAGCCGGTTAAAACAATACCGCCCGGTGATTTGCTTTCGGCTTCAGCACGCTTAACAATCACACGATCATGTAATGGACGAAGTTTCATTCGAGATACTCCCATATCTAGGTTTACAATTAACGAAAGGCCATGTGGCCGGTGTTAAAACTATTTGTGGTCTAACAATGGGGGCTAGCGATGGATTTCCAAGCCCCCAACGGAAAAATTTTTACTTTTTTACGTCGTCATCGTCACGACGCAAGCGATCTCGATCTGGATCGACATACTCGCCTTCAAAAACGTCACCGTTTTCGCGCTGATGATCATGCTGCGAAGAACGCTGGCGTTGATGAAAACCGAAAGCTTGACCATGCACCATTTGCACTTGCATTCGTTGCATCATTTTTTTCGCTAGGCTCACTCGCACCGGCGGCAGCAGGATCACCAGAGCAAACAAATCGGTCACAAATCCGGGCGTAACAAACATGAGTCCAGCAACAAAAAGTAAGATTCCGCTCGCAAGTTCAATGCCGGGTAACTCACCCACCGCCATTTTTTGCTGAGCGCGTTGCCAAGACTGAAGGCCTTGACTGCGGACCAATGACGCACCGATCACTGCGGTTACAATTAATAGCAATACGGTGTTGATGCCGCCAATGACTTGCCCCACTTGAATGAGCACTAAAATCTCAATAATGGGCATGCCGATAAATAAAAGTAGTAAAAGTGGAAACATAGGCCATCCTATCTTGGTTACTCTGCAGAGATGGGGCATAGTGTTAGCAAATTCAAGGCTGCACGGACAAAAAGTAATCGTTTTCTGACAAAAAACGTAATTGACATAGCGAGGGGAATTTCATGAGCGCTGATGCTGTCGTAGTCTACTGCACGGTTCCAGATATTAATACCGGTAAACGTATTGCTGCAGAGGTCGTTGAGCAACAACTCGCCGCCTGTGTGAACATATTGCCGTCAATTTTGTCTGTGTACAGTTGGCAGGACAAAATTGAAGAGGATCAAGAATGCCTGTTGCTCATCAAAACGACCCAAGCATGTTACTCTAAGTTGGAGGCGTCATTACTCGCGTTGCATCCGTATGATACACCTGAAGTGATTGCCGTGCCGATTACAACGGGTGCGCCAGATTACTTGGCATGGATAACAAAAAGCACGCTAGGTGCATGACCTTTAGCGACCTAAATCAACTGATAAGTAGAAGCCGTACTATGTTAAACCTGCAAAATATCCGAACGTTTTGGTCTGTCACTTTCTCGCGTTTCTTACTGCTTTTTACCGCTATTTTTATACTGTCCGCGTATCCCGCAGCGCAAGCGCAGCAATCGTTTTTTGGTAACAATAGCAGTGAATTCTTACCTGTTCAGCAGGCTTTCCCGTTTTCTTATGAACAAGACGGCGATATTTTGCATTTGTACTTCGAGATTGCTGAGGGCTATTACCTCTATGAACACCGCTTCGGTTTAACGCCTGAGCATTTCGTTAGCGAATTTAACGTGCCGGAAGGCAAACCCTACAACGATGAATTTTTCGGTGACGTGAACATTTTTCGTCACTATGTCGCGCTGACCGTTCATTTAGCTGAAGTCGAAACCGGCGACGTGCTCACAGTGCGCTATCAAGGTTGCGCCGATGCGGGTCTTTGTTACGCCCCGACAACGACAGAAGTTTATTTACAAGCGACGTCGGGCGAACTTGCCGCCGGTGGCTATCAACTGCAAGACTTTTCCGTAGCTGGCGAGCCGACTGGGCTTGCTGCAGTGTTGGCATCCGATAACCTGTGGTGGATTGCTGGCATCTTCTTTGTTTTAGGCATTGGCCTTGCATTCACGCCTTGTGTTTTCCCGATGTACCCTATTTTGTCCGGCATTATTATTGGCCAGCAACAAGGTGGTCAATCAGAACTAACCGCGCGCCGCGGCTTTGCCTTGTCATTTGTATATGTCCAAGGCATGGCAATTACCTACACCTTGCTCGGTATTGTCGTTGCACTGGCGGGCATGCAGTATCAAGCCTATTTGCAACACCCTATTTTACTCGGTTCACTCGCAGCGCTATTTGTCGTTTTCGCGCTGGCAATGTTTGGCGTATTCAATTTCGATCTGCCAGCGAGCTGGAAGAACCGCCTCAATCAGATTTCACAGAACCAAAAAGGTGGCGCTTACCCCAGTGTATTTGCCATGGGCGCAATATCAGGGTTGATCGCGTCACCCTGCACCACCGCGCCGCTTTCAGCAGCGTTGCTGTTTATCGCTCAGTCGGGAGACATCGCCCTCGGCGGCATCGCTCTCTACTTGCTCAGTTTAGGCATGGGTGTGCCTTTGTTGTTAATTGGCGTGTCAGGCGGCAAACTGCTGCCGAAGAGCGGTCAGTGGATGAACACGGTGAAAATGCTCTTCGGTGTGTTGATGATCGCCGTTGCCTTATTCTTAGTTGAACGCCTACTGTCAGTAACCGTTGCCGGTTGGCTGTGGATCTGCTTCTTCGTGGTGAGTGCTGTACTGGTCTATCGCGAACTTCATCAGCAACTCAAACTACGCGGCCGGGTCGTCGCTGCAGCATTGCTGATCGCCTACGCAGCCGCTGGAACACTTTGGCAAAAGCCATACGTCGACGGTACCTTCCATGCGAATAAACTTGAGTTCACCTACGTGACAACCTTGAGTGAACTCGAGAGTACAGTCGGCGAAGCGGCAGCGCGGGGCGAATGGGTCATGCTCGATTTATACGCTGACTGGTGCACCGCGTGTTTGGAACTCGAACGCTACACCTTTGCCAACGCAGAAGTACAAACGACGCTCGAAAACTTCACTGTGCTTCAAGCCGATGTCACCGCCGTCAACAGTACCAATACGGAACTTCTCAGCGCCTATCAGGTGTTGGGATTACCGACTATTTTGTTCTTTGACCGGGACGGCAACGAACTGAGCGACTATCGTGTGACCGGCTTTATGAATGCGGAACGATTTAAAGCCCACCTCGAACGCATCATGGAACGATAAAAGTTTGCTGCGAACGTCGCTGATTAGACCAGTATTTTGCTGCGAATTGAAAAATTAGTCGTATAATGACCCGAACTTTTCGAAAAGTGTCGGGTCATTTTTATTATAGGCACGATAAACTAAACTTCGTAGCAAATAGCGACACAATGGCAGCTTAATGGCGAAAAAGAATCGAATCTTGGTCATCAATGGACCAAACCTTAATTTGCTCGGCACTCGCGAGCCAGAAATTTATGGCTCACTCACCTTGAGTGATATCGAGCATCAACTACAACTGCAAGCCGATCAGTTGGGTGTCACCCTGTCATTTATGCAAAGTAATCGCGAGCATGAACTGATCGAAGCAGTACAAGATTCCCGCAAAACCATCGACTTCATTGTCATTAATCCAGCCGCCTATACCCATACCAGTATTGCCTTACGCGATGCTTTGTCCGCGGTGGCCATTCCCTTTATTGAAGTGCACCTTTCCAATGTGCATAGTCGCGAAGCATTTCGTCGTCATTCCTATTTTTCTGACCTTGCGCAAGCCGTCATTTGCGGATGTGGAGCGCAAGGGTATGAGTTCGCATTGGCAGCTGCCGCGAACTATTTAAACCAAAACAATTAAAACGACTCATTTACGCTCACAGCAAAAGGTTATTGAAACAATGGATATTCGTAAAATTAAGAAATTAATCGAGCTTCTCGAAGAATCAGGTATTTCTGAGTTAGAAATTACCGAAGGCGAAGAGTCAGTTCGTATCAGTCGCCATTCTTCTGCGCCGGTTTATCCACAAATGACACATATGCAAATGCCAATGGCTGCACCTGCACAAGCGGCTGCTCCTGCACCTACAGCAGCGCCAGCAGCTGCAGCTCCAGCAGCAGCTGAAGAAGTGAGCGGTCACATTGTTCGCTCACCAATGGTTGGTACTTTCTACGAGTCACCAGCACCTGGCTCAAAAGCGTTTGTGACTGTCGGCCAACGGGTCAATGTCGGCGACACTTTATGTATCGTTGAAGCAATGAAAATGATGAACCACATCGAAGCTGACGTTGCCGGTGTTGTGAAGCAAATCTTAGTAGATAACGAAGCACCAGTTGAGTTCGACCAACCGCTGTTCATCATCGAATAAAAAGGCAACAACTATGCTTGATAAAGTAGTCATCGCCAACCGCGGTGAAATTGCGCTTCGGATTTTACGAGCCTGTAAAGAACTCGGGATTAAGACCGTAGCCGTTCACTCGACGGTGGATAAAAACTTAAAGCACGTGTTGCTCGCGGACGAGTCAATTTGTATTGGTCCGGCATCAGCAACCGAGAGTTATCTGAATATTCCACGCATTATCAGTGCTGCAGAAGTGACTGATGCTGCCGCAATTCACCCTGGCTATGGGTTCTTAGCGGAAAATGCCGACTTTGCTGAGCAAGTGGAAAACTCTGGATTTATCTTTGTCGGCCCAACGCCTGACGTGATTCGCATCATGGGTGACAAGGTCTCGGCCATTGAAGCCATGAAAAAAGCAGGGGTTCCTTGTGTGCCTGGCTCAGGTGGACCATTGGATGACGACGAAGAAAAGAATAAGAAGGTTGCTCGTCGCATTGGCCACCCGGTCATCATCAAAGCTGCCGGTGGCGGCGGTGGTCGTGGCATGCGCGTGGTACGCGAAGAAAAGGACTTAATGAAGTCAATTTCCGCGACGCAGAGCGAAGCCCGCGCTGCCTTTGGTAACCCTATAGTATACATGGAGAAGTTCCTTGAAAATCCACGCCATATCGAAATTCAAGTATTGGCGGATGGACAAGGTAATGCGATTCATCTTGGCGAACGGGACTGTTCAATGCAGCGCCGTCACCAGAAAGTGGTGGAAGAAGCGCCAGCACCTGGAATTACCGCGGAAATGCGCAAGAATATCGGCGAGCGTTGTGCTCGTGCGTGTGTTGAAATTGGTTATCGTGGCGCTGGTACATTTGAGTTCTTATACGAGAACGGCGAGTTCTATTTCATCGAAATGAATACCCGAATTCAGGTTGAACACCCTGTCACCGAGATGGTGACCGGTATCGACTTGGTCAAAGAGCAATTGCGGATTGCTGCCGGTCGGCCGCTATCGATTAGCCAGGAAGACATTATTATTCGAGGCCACGCGATTGAGTGTCGGATCAATGCTGAAGATCCGAAGACCTTCATGCCATCACCTGGGACTATTTCCCGTTTCCATCCTCCGGGCGGAATGGGCGTTCGTTGGGATTCACACGTTTACACCGAATATCGTGTGCCACCAAATTACGACTCCATGATTGGCAAGTTAATTACCTATGGTGAGAATCGTGATGTTGCTATTGCGCGGATGCGTAATGCCTTAAGCGAACTGATCATGGAAGGCATTAAGACCAACGTACCACTACAAAAAGATATTATGGCGGATGAGAACTTCCAACACGGTGGAACCAACATCCATTATCTTGAGAAAAAGCTAGGCATGAGCTAATTCCCTTGTGGTAAACTTAAAGTCTTTCTGAATAGAAGCTCAGGTCACCCTGAGCTTCTTTGTTTCTGCATCGATATAAGTAAAGGCGGGGATTCGCGCATGGCTTGGCTACAACTGACGCTCACCACAAAACAAGACTATGGCCGCCAGCTTGGCGACATACTTATGGCTAACGGCGCTCAGGCGGTAACCTATCGAGATGCTAAAGATGCTCCAATCTTTGAACCCGCACCCGGTGAAGTTCCGCTCTGGGAGCAAACCTTAGTCACTGGCCTATTCCCGGCTGAAACCAACATGACGCCGGTCCTGACCAATTTAAAGAAAGTCAGTTTTCTACAAAAGCCGCTGCAATATAAAACCGACCAGCTTGAAGACAAGGACTGGGAACGCGAGTGGATGGATAACTTTAAACCGATCGACTTCGGCAATGGTCTATGGGTCGTACCGTCGTGGCATACACCGCCGGTTGCTGATGCTGCCAATATCTTGCTTGATCCGGGTATGGCATTTGGTACTGGCACACACCCAACCACGGCGATGTGCTTGCGCTGGTTAGCCGAGCAAGACTTACAAGGCAAGACTGTCGTCGACTTTGGCTGTGGGTCTGGGGTGCTTGGAATTGCCGCCTTAAAACTGGGCGCGGCAAAATGTATTGGCACCGATATCGACCAGCAAGCACTGCTGTCGACACGCGAAAACGCAGAACTAAACGGTGTTGCTGATCGTTTCGAGGTTTATTTGCCAGAACAAACCCCGGCGATTGAAGCTGACGTCGTCATCGCCAATATTTTAGCCGGACCATTACAAGACTTGGCGCCCATTATGCTGCAATACCTAAAGCCGCATGGGTTACTCGGTATGTCGGGGATCCTCCGCCGGCAAGCAGAGGCGGTGCAAGACGCTTATCGCCCGACGATTGCATTCGCTGAGCCGCGTTATCAGGAAGAATGGACCTTTCTCCATGGTCAGCGCGGCGACGCATGAGTCTGCTAACACCTGTGTAACATTTCACCAGGGTTAGCGTGCCAGGCGCGATAAAGTCAAGAGCAAAAATTGCAATTTTATGTGATTTTGGTCACTTTATCGCCTTTCCTTTCGCGAGCAAATTCCCTAAAATTCTCTCCCCTTTCGCTGAACAGAAAATAACCGATGCGGATAGGTCCTTATCAATTAGAAAACAACGTAATTCTTGCACCCATGGCAGGTGTCACTGACTTGCCATTCCGTCGCTTATGTGTGGAGTTAGGTGCTGGCCTAGCAGTTTCCGAGATGCTCTCGAGTAACCCGCTAGTTTGGCAAACTGATAAATCGAAAGCGCGAATGGTGCATGGTGATGAGCTAGGAATTCGTTCGGTACAAATTGCTGGGTCTGATCCAGAATTGATGGCTTTAGCGGCTCAGCACAATGTTGCTGAAGGTGCGCAAATCATCGATATAAACATGGGTTGTCCAGCCAAGAAGGTAAACAAAAAGCTAGCTGGTTCAGCATTATTGCAAGAGCCCGAGCTAGTTCAGCGAATTCTGCAGAGTGTCGTGGCGGCAGTTGATGTCCCCGTGACACTCAAGATTCGAACCGGATGGGCCCCGGAACATCGCAACGGTGTTGAGATTGCGAAAATTGCAGAACAAGCTGGCATTCAAGCTTTAGCGGTTCATGGCCGCACCCGAGCTTGTATGTATAAAGGCTCCGCGGAGTACGACACGATTCGTGCGATTAAACAGGCAATTTCAATTCCTGTGGTCGCCAATGGTGACGTAACAACGCCGCAAAAAGCACGCGAGGTTTTGCACTATACCGGCGCAGATGCCGTGATGGTCGGCCGCGGTGCACAGGGGAATCCTTGGATATTTCGTGAGATTGTCCACTTTCTCCAAACGGGTGAAGAGTATGCTCCGCCAACAGGAGCTGAAATCGCCCAAGTCATGCGCAGGCACTTGCATGCGCTGCATAAGTTTTATGGTGCCCGTGGTCCTCGGATTGCACGCAAGCACATCGGTTGGTATTTGCAGGGAAACCTGCAGCACATTGACGGCAGTGAGCAATTCAAGCGCGAATTTAACGCCATTGAAGACCCTCAACAGCAGTTAGATGCCCTAGAAACCTATTTTGTTAACTTAGACGAGAGATAAGAGCGCTATTATGTTTGACCAAAACGGAAATCGTGATGCAGTATCCACGCCTTTGACTACCATTGGCCAAAACTCTAACCCGAAGCCACTGCGCAATTCGGTAAAGCAGGCGCTGAACAACTTCCTGAAGCAACTCGATGGTCAGGATCCAGATGATTTATACGAGCTTGTATTGTCTGAAGTTGAAGCCCCGTTATTGGAAGAAGTGATGACCTTCACTCGTGGTAACCAAACCCGCGCGGCAACTATGTTGGGCATCAACCGCGGAACGTTACGCAAGAAATTGAAAAAATACGGCATGAATTAATTTTTCAGAGCGCTACTTCGGTAGCGCTTTTTTTTGGCACGAATACTTTTGCCAAGACCGGACAGTTCAGATAGAGTAAATCCCCACAATTAATTCGCACAACAATGGACGCGTTATGAAGTTTAAACTGCTTTTGTCGAGCGCTCTGGTCGCTGCCACGCTCGCTTTGACCGGCTGTAATGACAGTTCCACTTCCACCCAGACCAATGTCAACGCCACGCCCACGGCGGTTTCCGAAGCTGAACTGATCAGCGCGATTCGTAGCAGTAATCAACAACTCGCTAATGCGCCGATCAGCGTCGTCAAAGAACTATCTGAATATGGTATGCCTGGCCTGTATGAAATCATTCTTGGCGGCCAAACCATGGTGGTTGATGCGAGCGGTCAATATGCCGTCGTCGGTGATTTATTTGCGTTGAGTACGGTCACAAATCTCTCCGCTGAGCGTCGCGAGCAGAACATGGAGCGTGTTGCGCTAGCTAAGTTACCTCAACTTAGCGGCGAACAAGTTGTTACATTACCTGCCGCTAACGGTGTAGAACGATTAGGTACGGTTTGGGTGTTCACTGATCCAACGTGTCCGTACTGCCAGCGCTTTCACGACGAAGCAGAAGCCTATGCTCAAGCTGGGGTGGAAGTTATCTATGTGCCCTATCCTCGCTCAGGTTTAATGAGCGGCGGCCGTGATTACGACCAGTTAACTCGTGTTATGTGTGCTGATGACAAAGCGGCAGCAATGCATGCATTCAAAACGGGTACAAATGTCGACGACTTTAATTCGGTAACGGTGACCGACAGCTGTCGTGAACACGTTGCTACCGGTTTCGATTTAGGGCAAGAAATTGGTATTAGCGGTACGCCGTTTATAGTTCTGTCTCAAGGAGGCATTTTCCCGGGATATAATCCGGCTGAACGAATTATTGGCCGCCTGCGTAGCGCTCAGTAATATCTAGACTGCCAATTGGCATAATAAAACGGCTCAGAAGTTCGCCTTCCTGAGCCGTTTTACGTATAATATGCCCCCGCACAAGCACTGTTCATGTTTTAACCAAATCGCAAGATATGAAACAGGCTTTACTCTTCCATACAAGTTAACTACGAGAACTGACCATGAGCCAGATCCGCCCTATTCGTCGTGCGTTGTTAAGTGTTTCTGATAAAACCGGTATTGTTGAATTTGCTACTGCGTTACATCAGCGTTCTGTTGAAATCCTGTCGACCGGCGGGACCGCCAAGCTTCTCGAAGAAGCCGGTATTCCAGTAATTGAAGTGGCCAGCCATACCGGTCAACCGGAAATTATGGGCGGTCGCGTGAAAACGCTGCACCCGAAAATTCATGGTGGCATTTTAGGTCGTCGCGACGTCGACCAAACCGTGATGGAAGAGCAAGACATTGCCCCAATTGATCTGGTTGCCGTCAACCTTTACCCGTTTGCCGAAACAGTGAAAAAGCCGGGCTGCACCCTCGAAGACGCGATTGAGAATATCGACATTGGTGGCCCAACGATGGTGCGGGCGGCGGCGAAGAATCATCGCGATGTCACCATTATTGTGAATGCTCATGATTATGACCGTGTGCTTGGCGAGCTGGCTGAATTCGACGGCGTCACCGACACGACTCGTTTTGACTTAGCCATTGCCGCATTTGAACACACGGCTGCTTATGACGGTATGATCGCTAATTATTTTGGCCAGCGCTTAAACTCTGAACATCCTGAGCGCTTCCCTCGTACCCTAAATTTCCAGCTGCACAAGAAACAAGACCTACGCTACGGTGAAAATAGTCATCAGCAAGCAGCATTTTATGTCGACCCAAGCCATGACGAAGCGTCAGTATCAAGTTCTCAGCAACTACAAGGCAAAGAGTTGTCGTTCAATAACATCGCCGATACCGATGCTGCGCTCGAGTGTGTTAAAACCTTCGACGCACCTGCTTGCGTGATTGTGAAACATGCCAACCCGTGCGGTGTTGCCGTGGGTGCAACCATTCAAGAAGCATACGAACGCGCATTCAAGACCGACCCAACTTCTGCCTTTGGCGGTATTATCGCGTTCAACCGTCCGCTCGACGAAGTGACGGCTCACGCGATCATTAATCAGCAGTTCGTGGAAGTGATTATCGCCCCAGGTTGCAGTAAAAAAGCGCAATCGATTGTCGCCGCGAAAAAGAACGTACGTTTGTTAATCACCAACGAGTTCGGTACTCGGCGCGCGCAGTTCGATTTCAAACGCGTACAAGGCGGCTTGTTAGTGCAAGACATCGACCACGGTGTGGTCACCGAGTCTGAATTGAAAATTGTTACTGAAGTTAAGCCGGACGCCAAACAGCTCGAAGACTTGATGTTTGCATGGAAAGTGGCGCAGTATGTGAAGTCGAACGCCATTGTTTACGCCAAAGACGGCATGACAGTCGGCGTCGGTGCGGGCCAAATGAGTCGTGTCTACAGTGCTAAAGTTGCTATTCTTAAAGCACAAGACGAGGGCCTAACCATTGCTGGCTCGGTCATGGCTTCAGATGCCTTCTTCCCCTTCCGTGATGGTATCGATGCAGCCGCCGAAGCGGGCGTAAAAGCGATTATTCAGCCGGGTGGTTCCATGCGTGACGACGAAGTCATTGCCGCAGCTAACGAACATGGCATTGCCATGGTCTTTACCGGTATGCGCCATTTCCGTCACTAATTGCGCCGACACTGATTAAGGAGCAAAGCTATGAAAGTACTAATTATTGGTGGCGGTGGCCGTGAGCACGCACTCGCATGGAAGGCTGCTCAGTCACTACGCGTTGAGCACGTCTATGTCGCTCCGGGTAACGCTGGCACGGCAACTGAAGTCGGTATGACCAATGTTGCCATAAACGCCGAAGACATCGACGGCCTACTCGCTTTTGCCCAGCAAGAACATATCGACTTGACCATTGTCGGACCCGAAGCACCACTGGTAAAAGGTGTGGTGAATTTATTCCAAAGCCACGGCTTAGCGATTTTTGGCCCGACCCAACAAGCGGCGCAGTTAGAGGGCTCTAAAGCTTTCTGTAAAGACTTTCTTGCGCGTCATAACATTCCAACAGCCGCCTACGAGAACTTCACTGAGATCGCCCCAGCCAAAGCCTATGTCCGTGCTCAGCAACTACCGATCGTGATTAAAGCCGACGGCCTTGCTGCCGGTAAAGGCGTGATCATCGCGGAAACCTTGGCGCAAGCAGATGCTGCGATTGACGACATGCTGGCTGGTAACAAGTTTGGCGATGCCGGTAGCCGCGTGGTAATTGAAGAGTTCTTAGTCGGTGAAGAAGCAAGCTTTATCGCTATGGTCGACGGTGACACAATTCTACCGTTCGCATCGAGTCAGGATCACAAAGCCCGCGATAACGGCGACAAAGGCCCAAATACCGGCGGTATGGGCGCTTATTCACCTGCGCCTGTCGTTACGCCTGAAGTGGACGCTTGGGTGATGGACCATGTGATGAAGCCGACGGTCGAGGGAATGAAAGCCGAAGGTAACACATACGTTGGCTTTTTGTATGCCGGGTTAATGATCGCCCCGGACGGCACCGCCAAAGTACTCGAGTACAACTGTCGATTTGGCGACCCAGAAACACAGCCAATCATGCTGCGCTTACAGTCCGACCTTGTGGAGCTATGCTTAGACGCGCTAGCAGGCCGTTTAGGCGCGACACCGATTGAGTTTGACCCACGTGCTGCTGTGGGTGTGGTCATGGCCGCAGGTGGCTACCCAGACAGCTACAAGAAAGGTGATGTGATTACTGGCATTCCAGCCGCGACTGCCAGCAGTAAAACCTTTCATGCAGGTACTGCCATGGCCAACGACCAAGTCGTTACGGCCGGCGGTCGTGTGCTCTGTTGCACTGCTTTAGGAGACACCGTCACACAAGCACAACAAAGCGCCTACGAATTGGTCTCAGCCATTCAATGGCAAGACGCCTATTTCCGCAACGATATCGCGCACCGCGCTATCAGTCGCGAACAAAAATAGTCTGCAGAAACAACAATGGCTCCCGCAGGAGCCATTGTTTTAATCTTCGACGACTAAGTCATCATCGGCGGTACTGGAGTCAAAGTCGCTGTCGTCATCGACAACCTTCGAACGCCCATACATACTGCCAACTTTCGGTCGGTTAATCCGCGCTTGGTACTTTGCCCACGCTTTTTCAACCGCCGTTTCTGCTGTTTGTTCGCCTTTGGCGACCGCTAACAGTGCCTTGTCTTCTGCTGTTTCTGGCACAAACTCACCATTTAACATCGCAGTAATCAGACAGCCATAATGCAGTAGCGCATCGCTCTCACGAATTGAAAAGTCGCCAGAGCGCGAAAAACCATAAGGGTAATTACGGAAGTCGTTAAAGGGCTTCCGAAGTAGGGTATCACGGGTTACAGTCGCCATATCATTTCCACCATTCAGACAACTTTCCTATTAGGCAGCTAACTGCCGTGCTCAGGTGACGATATAGAGGTGAAAAAAAACTTTGTCAATCTTTTTCGGTGATTTTCATGAAAAATTAACAACTGACGGGGCTTTCAGAGCTTGCAATTGAGACTCGTCTCGTTTTCTTAGCGTACAAAGCAATAAAGCCACCCGAAGGTGGCTTTATCATCAAATTTGGAGCGGGAAACGAGACTCGAACTCGCGACCCCAACCTTGGCAAGGTTGTGCTCTACCAACTGAGCTATTCCCGCATTTTGGTGTTGCTGTCTGTTGACTGCGGAGCGCATTTTACTGAATTTAGGGGGTAATGCAACCCCCTTTTTTCAAGATTTTGTTTGTTCGCTGAAAAAATGTTCACGATAGTACTGTAATTCAGCAATCGACTCTTGAATGTCCGCTAACGCTTCATGCTTATTATGTTTGCTAAAGCCCGGTAAAATCTCAGGTTTCCAGCGCTTGGCCAGCTCCTTGACGGTGCTGACATCTAAATTGCGATAATGGAAGAAGGCTTCGAGGTTCGGCATGTAGCGCGCAAGAAAACGTCGGTCTTGACAAATACTGTTGCCACACATGGGCGACGTGTTCGGCTGAACGTATTGTTTTAAAAACTCGATCGTCGCTGCTTCCGCTTCGGCTTCGCGGTGTTGGCTTGCTTGCACCCGCTTCACTAAGCCTGACTCGGTATGTGTCCGAGTGTTCCATTCATCCATAGCGGCTAGGCGCTGATCACTTTGATGCACGGCTAACACAGGGCCTTCGGCAATAATATTTAATTGATCATCAGTCACAATCGTCGCAATCTCGATAATCACATCTTGCTCTGGACTTAACCCCGTCATCTCAAGGTCAATCCAAATTAGGCGGCCAGCATTTTCGCTCATCAATACACTCCTCTATTTGCAATGACAAAGAGAGTAACTGATCTCAGCGAGTTTTGGTATCATGCAGTTAACTTGGGCGCGGCATGTGACGCCCCTTAATCGCACGGGAGAATTCGTGGCAAAGCGAGCTAAACTAACGAAAGGCCAAATGCGGCGGGTCAAAGCCAATCAAGAGAAGCGGTTGGCCAAGCGGCAGATCCAACAGGAAGCTGAGCTCATTGATAGCCAACTCGGTAGTCTTGAGCATGGCCGCGTGGTCAGTCGCTTTGGCCAACATGCCGACATCCTAACCGCGGACGGTGATATTCTCCGCTGCAATATTCGTCGCACCATTTCTTCGTTAGTGACTGGTGATCGGGTGGCTTGGCGCCGCGCTGATGAGGCTGAGCAAGGCATGCAAGGCGTTGTTGAAGCAGTTGAAGAGCGCGAATCGGTATTAACACGTCCAGATATGTATGATGGGATTAAGCCGATTGCCGCCAATGTCGAGCGCGTTTTTATTATCTCCAGTCCGCAGCCGGCGTTTTCTGACCAGATTATCGATCGCTATCTGGTGGCCTGTGAAGATGCCGGAATTGACGCTGTCATTGTCATGAACAAAACTGACTTGATCAGCGCAGAGGAGCGCGAGCATATTTTAGCGCGGCTCAGCGTGTATGAGCAGATCGGTTATTCCGTTTTACACGTCAGTGCCGTGACTGGCGAAGGCATTCAACGACTTCGCGACACTATGCAAGGTCACATTTCTGTATTTGTCGGTCAGTCTGGGGTTGGTAAATCTTCACTTGTGAAAGCTGCTTTACCCGAAGTTGACTTAGCAATTGGTGCCATTTCTGATAACTCCGGTCTCGGCCAGCACACCACCACTGTGGCGCGTTGGTATCCACTCGAAAACGGTGGCGCATTAATCGACTCACCGGGTATTCGTGAATTTGGCCTGTGGCATATCGCGGCTGACCGGGTTACTGCTTGTTTTCGAGACTTTGAACCATTTTTAGGTACCTGCAAGTTTCGCGACTGTAAACACGCCGACGACCCGGGTTGTGCGCTACAAAAGGCCGTTGCTGACGGCAAGCTAGACGCCGGTCGTTTAGAAAATTATCATCGTATTATTCAATCGTTAGACCAAAGTGAAGGAGCCCGCGGTGGCCAATTTTGATCGTGTAAAAATCACACTGCAGTACATTGCACCAAAACATTTTATGTCGCGCGCCATGGGAAAGTTTGCCAGTGCCCGTGCCGGCTGGCTAACCCGCATGTTCACCCAATGGTTTGTGAGTAAATACAACGTTGACATGAGCGAAGCAATTGAAGAAGATCCGCGCGCTTATCCGACCTTCAATGAGTTCTTCACGCGGCCACTGAAACCGGACGCACGGCCACTCGTTGCCGAAGATGGTGAGCTCGCTCACCCAGTCGATGGCACCGTTAGCCAACTCGGTCCAATCCGGGGCGACAGCATTATTCAGGCCAAGAACCATGACTATTCCATGCAAGAGCTTCTTGGTGGTGACGCCGACGTTGCGGAACCGTTTAACGATGGTGAGTTTGCGACGATTTATCTCGCTCCACGCGATTACCATCGGATCCACATGCCACTCGCTGGCACCTTACGCAAAATGATTTATGTGCCGGGTGATTTGTTCTCCGTTAACCCGCTCACTGCCGAAAATGTGCCGAACTTGTTCGCCCGGAATGAGCGCGTCGTGGCAGTGTTTGACAGCGAGATCGGGCCGTTTGCTATGGTACTTGTCGGTGCAACGATTGTCGCCAGTATCGAAACCGTGTGGGCTGGAACGATCACACCACCCACTGGACCGCGTATTCATACATGGGATTACCCAGCCGAAGGCTTGAATTCGATTCGTTTACACAAAGGCGAAGAGATGGGTCGCTTCAAACTTGGTTCGACTGTAGTCTTAGTCTTCCCGAAAGATACCATGCGCTTCGCCGATGAACTCGCTGCCGGCGTTGTTACGCGGATGGGACAAGTGCTCGGAAACGTGGTTAGCAAGGACTGAGGCATGTTTATCTTTGCCCACCGTGGTGCAAGCTTCGAAGCGCCTGAAAACACCTTAGCGGCCTTTCAGCGCGCTCTCGACGCCCATGCCGACGGCATCGAGATTGACATTATGCAAGTGGGCGACGAAATCTATGTATTTCATGACCGTTATCTGCGGCGCCTTGCCGCTCAGCCGGGGCGCTTCCAAGATTTAACTGCAGAGCAAATTGAACGTTTACGGGTGTTTAACCAGCAACCCATTCCTACCTTGTTGCAAACGCTCGAATTTATCGCCGGAAAATGTGTACTGAATATCGAGCTTAAAGGTGAAATCTCACCCACGCGACTAAGCCACATGCTGCAACGCGCTCAACAAGCGTTTGGCTTTCAGCCTGAACAATTGCTCGTTTCGTCGTTTAATCATCATTGGCTAAAAGCGCTGCAACAACATCGTCCAGAGATTCGCTACGGTGCCCTTAATGCTGGTTGCTTGCTTGACTATGCTCGTTTTGCCGCAGATTTGCATGCCTACTCGGTGCACATTGACGTCGACTTCATCACCGAGGCGTTTGTCAAAGACGCCCATCAGCGCGGCCTGGTCGTCTATGTTTATACCGTTGATGAGCCGGAAGATATTCTAGAACTGCAGCGCATGGGTGTCGATGGCATTTTCTCAAATCATCCACAGCATGCGCGCAATGTCCTTGATGGACACACGAACTCATCACCATTTTATAGTTAAAAAAAAGCTCCTATTAACGTTGGGAGCTTTCTCATTGCTTTAGCAGTTAAGCTTTGTTTGCTTCCGCAAGCGATTCTTCCATCGCTTCCTCCGCAGCAATATCCTCACCGCGACGATCAGGATACTCAGCTTCGAGTGCTTCTAATTTCTTCGCCAATTGCTTCGGAGAGCCCGTGTTCTTCGCAAGGCCCATGTATAGTGCAGGCACTAAGAAGATGGTCATAAAGGCTGAGAAAGCAACACCACAGAAAATCACCACACCGATCACCGCGCGGCTTTCAGCACCAGGTCCTGAAGCTAACACTAACGGCAATGCACTCATTAGTGTGGTAAATGCAGTCATAACGATTGGGCGTAAACGCATCCGTGAAGCGCGCGCCAGGGCATCTTCAAATCGCATACCGGCATCGCGTAACTGGTTGGCGAATTCGACAATCAAGATGCCGTTCTTCGCGGCCAAGCCGATCAACATGATGATCCCGATCTGCGAATAAATATTGATCGTCATACCCGTCGCCCAGAGGCCGAAAACAGCTCCGAAGACCGCAAGTGGGACAGTTAATATAATCACAAATGGATGGACGAAACTTTCAAATTGCGCGGCCAAGACCAAGAAGGTAATGGCAAGTGCGAGTGCAAAGATGAAAATTATCGTGCTTCCACCTTCCTGATAAAGCATTGACTGACCTTTGTAGTCAATCATGACATCGTCTGGAAGATGTTCGCTAACTAGGCCTTCCAAGTAGCCTAAGGCCTCACCCAGTGAATAACCGTCGGCTAAGTTAGCGGTAATCGTAATCGCTCGCATGCGGTTATAACGGTTGAGCTGACGTGCAGTTGCACCTTCTGTCACACTGACTAGGTTTGACATCGGCACGAGCTGGCCTGTGCGTTGTGAGCGCACATAAATATTATCAATCGACTGCGGCGTCCGATAATCTTCCCGCTCACCTTCCAAGATGACGTTGTATTCTTCACCACGATCTTGGTAGGTCGTAACACGACGCGTACCTAACATACTTTCCAGCGTCCGACCGATGTCACCCACAGACACACCTAAGTCGGCTGCGCGCTCTTGATTAATTTGAATCAAAAGCTGCGGCACGGTTTCGTCGTAATCGCTATCGAGTTGAACAAGCCCCGGATTATTCGCTGCTTCTTCGAAAATGATGTCACGATAACGCGCTAAGTCTTCAAAGGTGTTGCCCTGCAATACAAACTCGACCGGGCGCGAGCTGCCGCCACCGCGAATACCGCTGCGCATATTCGCAAAGGCGACGACGTCTGGAATCGTTTCCAATTTGGTGCGAACTTCATTGAGTAATTCGAATGAACTCCAATCCCGCTCACTAAATGGCACGGTACCTACAATGGCAATACCTGCACTGTTACCCCAGCCCGGCGTACGAATAATTAGCCGGTCGACTTTGCCTTCGTCAATATAGGGCAAGAGAATCTCTTCAACCTTGGCCATATTGCGGGCGTTTGACTCGTAACTTGCACCTTCCGCACTGCGGACCATAACAAAGAAGTTACCGCGATCTTCAGGTGGCACAAACTCTTGGCCAATGTTATCGAGCAAGAGGTAAGCAGCAGCGCCGGAAAGGCCAACCAGTACAAACGCCATGAGTGGGAAACTAATGGTTTTCCGTACCGTACGCTCATAACTTGCTTCAATGCGCGCAAAGCCACGGTCAAGGAATGCACCAAAGCCTTTACTGCGCTCTTTTTTCTTCAGCAATTTCGAACACAGCATGGGCGACAGTGTTAACGCAGTGATACTCGAGAACGCCACTGCAGCGGCCAGTGCTATGGCAAACTCGGTAAAGAGCATGCCAATATTACCCTCGAGGAAGACCAGTGGGACGAAAACTGCAATCAAAACTAAAGTCGTTGCCACTACGGCAAAACCAACTTCGCGCGCGCCACGATAGGCTGCGAGCAAAGGCGGATCGCCCGCTTCGACACGGCGATAGATATTCTCGAGAACCACGATCGAGTCATCGACAACAAGACCGATCGACAAGACCAGCGCCAAGAGTGTCAACAAGTTGATTGAGAAGCCCATCGCATAGAGCACGATGTACGACGACATCAAAGCAACGGGAACGGTAATTGCCGGAATCAGCGTAACGCGCAGATTCCCTAAGAACAGATAGATAACAATCACCACCATCGCCATGGCGATGAACAGCGTGTTATACACCTCTTGAATGGAGTCAGCGATAAACACCGATGAGTCGTAACTCGGCACCAAAAACATACTGGCAGGCAGTGTGGCACTGAGACGTTCCACTTCGCGCTTAACGTTTTCAACGACTTCGAGTGTATTCGCATCAGATTGGCGAATGATGCCCAAGCCAACCATGTTGATGCCGTTACCTCGAAACTCAGAACGATCGTCCTCAGCTTCGAGCGATACGCGGGCGACCTCACCGAGGCGGACAAGATAACCATCGCTCCCCGTCGCAATCGACATATTCGCAAAATCAGTCGCGGACAAGTAACTGCGCGCTACACGCACGGTGAATTCGCGATCACGCGACTCGATGCTACCTGCAGGTAATTCGACGTTCTCTGCCCGCAAGCGACTTTCAATGTCAGACACTGTGATGCCGCGCGCAGCCATGGCGTTACGGTCGAGCCAGAGCTTCATTGCGTAGCGGCGCTCACCACCAATGTTGACCCGAGCAACACCATCAACCACCGACAAGCGGTCGACAATATAACGGTTCGCAAAGTCAGTCAGCTCCAGCGTGGTCATGTTTTCGCTGCGTAAGTTGTACCAAACAATGGTGTCTTCGTCGGAATTCGCTTTGGTGACCTCCGGCGGCATCACCTGCTCAGGTAAACTCCGTAAAACCCGTTGTACACGCTCACGCACATCGTTCGCAGCCGCATCGATGTCCCGGTTTTCTTCAAATTCAATGGTGATCTGTGAACGACCGTCACGGCTATTCGAGGAAATTGTTTTAATGCCCTGAATACCACTGATACGCTCTTCAATCACTTGCGTGATCTGGGTTTCAATAATCTCCGCATTGGCACCAGGATACGACGTCGTAATTGAAACGACCGGAGGGTCAATATTTGGATATTCGCGTAAGGGTAACGAGCTAAAGGCAACAACACCAAAAATAATCAGGATGATGTTGATGACCGTGGCAAACACCGGTCGTTTTACCGACATATCTGATAAAATCATGACCTACTCTCCTTCGTTACCGTAATGTAACGTTGACAGGTAAGCCATCACGAACACGAATTGTGCCTTCAACCACAATCAAGTCGCCCTCATCGAGGCCACTGGTGATTTCGACCCAACCCGGAAGGCGGCGTCCCACAGTCACGGTTGTGCGCACCGCACGTTCGTCGTCAACTGTATAAACAAAATGCTCATTGCGAATTGGAATGACCGCAGACTCAGGGACCATGAGTGTCAAGTCGACACTGCGCTCCAGTTGCATGCGCAACAACATGCCCGGACGAAGTTCCAGATTATCGTTAGCAATCGAAGCGCGAACCATAATCGAACGTGTGACCGGATCGACACGCGAAGCTAAGCTGGCAATTTGACCTTCAAACTCGCGCCCCGGATAAGCAGCAGATAAGGCAATAACGCGCTGACCGACGGCAAGGCTAGGTAAGTATAGTTCCGGAACGGCAAAGTCGACGAAAATCGGTGAGATGTCATCAAGCGTTGAGATGATGTCACCGGGACGAACTAACTGGCCAACACTCACACCGCGAGTACCAAGGCGACCGGTAAATGGGGCATAAATGTTCAGCTCTTCAAGGCGGCTACGAGCGACTTCGAGCTCAGCTGTGGTTTGTTCGACGCGGACTTCTTGCTCTTCAATCATACTGCGTGAGGCGGCATTTTCTTGCGCGAGTTCTCGTAAACGATTGAGCTGACGCTGGCTGTCGGCTAAACGGAACTCAAGTTCTTGAACGCGAGCACGTTCCTCACGGTTATTCAGTGAAACCAAGCGTTGACCTGCTTCCACATCTTCACCGTCAGAAAAATGAATTTCCCGCACAGTTTGCGACACGCGAGCCATAATATCGACCGACTCACGCGCTTGTGCTGTGCCTAACCCTTCAATGATGTCACGAAACTCCATCATTTCAGCGCGAGCACCAACCACGTTAGCCGCACCTTGCGGTCTCATGCCGCCAGTTGGGTCTTCTTCATAGAAAAAGAGATAACCGACCACGACGGCCATGATCACAGCAACTACCGTGAGAGGGGTGAAGTAAGATCGTTTCGACATAATGCTCCCAGCGTCCTTATATACATCAATCAGCTTTAGCGTTGACGGTATTGTAAACTAAAGGCACCCGGCGTCCGGGCACCTTCAACGCTTATATATCGAAACTGGTCGCAAAAACGATCACTTATGGTAGGCAGGACTGAATTCGTGAACGGCCTTAATGAACGCTTCCGCGTGCGCAGGATCGACTTCTGGATGAATACCATGGCCGAGGTTAAAGACATGCCCTGTACCTTCGCCATAGCTCGCTAATATGGTTTGGACTTCGTCGCGAATGCGCTCAGGCGCAGCATACAGTACACTTGGGTCCATATTACCTTGTAGGGCCACTTTGCCACCGGTAAGTGCTTTTGCCGTGGCTAAGTCAGTGGTCCAATCAACCCCTAACGCATCACAGCCCGTCGCCGCCATAATATCCAACCATTGGCCACCATTCTTCGTGAACAATGTGACCGGAACGTGACGGCCGTCTGCTTCTCGAACTAAACCGTCAACAATTTGCTGCATATAACGTAAGGAAAACTCTTGATAGTCACGCGGCGACAACACGCCACCCCAAGTGTCAAAGATCATGACTGATTGGGCACCGTTAGCGATTTGCGCATTCAAATACGAGGTCACTGACTGCGCCAACTTGTCCAGCAATTGATGCATGACTTTCGGTTCCCGGTACATCAATGACTTCACAATTGAGAAGTTCTTGGTGCTGCCACCTTCAACCATATAAGTCGCGAGTGTCCATGGGCTGCCCGAGAAACCGATTAAAGGCACGTCGCCATTTAAAGCTTTACGGATGGTTTTCACTGCATTCATTACGTAGCCAAGCTCGTCTTCAGGATCTGGCACCGGCAATGCTGCAACCGCTTTTGCATCACGAATTGGATGTTTAAAGCGCGGACCTTCGCCCTGCTCGAAGTACAAACCAAGCCCCATCGCGTCTGGAATAGTCAGAATGTCCGAGAATAAGATCGCAGCATCGAGTGGAAAACGGCGTAAAGGCTGCAGTGTCACTTCACACGCTAGCTCTGCGTTTTTACACAGACTAAGGAAATCACCAGCTTGCGACCTTACCTGGCGATACTCCGGTAGATAACGTCCAGCTTGGCGCATCATCCAAATGGGTGTCCGGTCCACTGGCTGACGCATCAGGGCACGCAAATAACGATCATTCTTTAACTCTTGGCTCATGTTTTCTTCCTTTCAATCAGTTGCGCGCGATTCTACCAGTTTCACGCCTGAACTTCAGCTTTTACCGTCGCGATTAGCCGCGCGGCAATGGTACCAAATGGAGGCGTCTTGGGGAGTTGATCAATATCAAACCAGTCCGCTGTGACGATTTCGTCATCCTGAAGATTCAGCTCACCACTGTCGTATTCAGCGATGAAACCCGCCATCAATGAGTGCGGAAACGGCCATGGTTGGCTCGTTACATACTGAATATTGCGAACACGAACACCAACTTCTTCAAACACCTCGCGATGAACACATTGTTCAAACGACTCACCACTTTCGACAAAACCAGCCAACACTGAATACATGCCTTCCGGGTGGCGAACGCCACGCGCTAGCAATATCTGCTGATCGCGGTAAACCGCCACAATCATGCAAGGTGAAATGCGCGGATAACAACGAAACTCACATTCTGGACAAAGCACCGCAAGCTCATTACGGTCTTGCACCGTTTGTGTCCCGCACTTGCCGCAATATTGGTGAGTCATCAGAAAGTGCTGTAACTGACAGCCACGTCCGGCAATGGCAAACAGTTCGCTATCACCAAATCGCAGTAATTGTCGCAACGGTTGCCATGCATAACCACCGAGTGCCAAGGTGGGCTCCGCCAAAGACAGCACAAATGCAGGCTTGCCCCGATACTCACCGATTTGCGCGGTGTACTCAGTTTTTGCGCCGGGAATAAAGTTTGCGTTTCCATAGGGAATTGGCTCCGCGTCGCATTCGTTCGCTGTCGCCAACACTTGGGTGCCACTGACAATAAACCACCAAACTGCATGTTCATCAGGTGGCGTGATATCAGGCTTGATCATTGCTTAACTCCTTGCTGGAAATACAATAACAGGTGATGCAGTCCTGTCGTTCGTTCCATTAATTTACGCGATCATTGCTGCGATAGTTGTTGATTTTCTGTGAACCCTCGCAGTACAGTGGCAGCAACGGGTCACCAGAGGTCGACAAAAGGAGCATACATGTTACGCCGGAACAAAGCCGCCAAAGAACAGTGGGCGGGTCTACATCAAGCATTAGACCGTTGGCTCGAAGAGCGTCAGGAGCTACTTGTACGCTATTGTCAGATTGCCAGTTTACCGCCTTATGACAAACATTGGGAACAACTGCCTCCAGCACAAGAAATTCGTGCATTTTGCGAAATCTTAATTGACTATATTTCCGCAGGTCATTTTGAGTTATATGATCATATTCTCGAAGAGGCGAATGCGCACAACCAGTCTACTGCTGAATTCGGCGACAAGATATACCCGCAAATTCATACAACGACAGAGACGGCATTGGACTTTCATGATACCTACGCCGAGGTATGTGACACCGATACTTTACCGAATTTCACCCGTGATATCTCATCGTTAGGCGAAGCGTTGCAAACCCGACTTGAATTAGAAGACCAACTGATTCAAATGCTTGCTGAAAAGGATGTGGTCGAGAATTAACACGCACTCGTGAAAAAAAGGCGTTGCAGTAAAACTGCAACGCCTTTTTTATTCTTGTTTATCTTATTCGTCGCCACCGACAACACGAACGGACAGCGTATTCGCTTCAATGTCCGCACGATGGAACCATATCGGTGCCAAGCGCGGTTGTTCCGAATAGAATTCCGTTTGATCGAGATAGTGTGGTGAACGAATATCGGATGACTGCGAATAGGTCAACAGCCCGCGGCCTTCCGGTCCGTTTTCGGTGAAGCGCATGACGAACATCCAGCTTGAACCACTAGTGATGTGGTAGCCATGTTCGCTCATTTGCGACCCCGGTAAGCTCGGGTAGCGATGACGTGGCAGTAGAGTACCGTCTTGTGCGCCTTGCGAGGCAAAGACATTAAAGCCACCTTCGATATTATTCGCACCACCCCAAGGTAAACGCATGCCGCTCGGCTGACCATTCGGCAAACTGCGTTCGACAAACTGGACGTCACCAAATTGCGCATCGACTGCAAACGGGGTTTGCGCGATCGTCAACACTGCACGTGCTAAGTGTTGCAAGATCACTGGCGGATTTGCCAAGCCATTTGGCGTCGTCAATGGCTGCATACGATTATACGGCGTGGCCCATTGTGGATTGCGGTTGAATTGTTGCGCAAACTCACGGAAGACGTGCGCACCCACGCTTTCCTTATTCATTCGACCATCCCATTGCGCCAAGGCCGAACAAGCCGGAGCAACATTGACGTCGTTGCCGTCAACTGCAACTGGCGTTTCGCCATGTGCAGAGCAAATTGCGAGCAAATCGGCGAGTATTTCCTCACCGAAATAGGCCCGGTTACTAAGCAACGCTTCCTCGAGATCAGCCAAAGTAACGGAACTCAGTTCAGTTAGCTTTTTCTGTCCCATACGCGAACGTAAGGTTTGTTGATCCAGCGCAGGACCGAACAGTAAAAGGTCTTTTTCGTCGTCAGTAATAATTGGCGCAGCTGGATTAGTGAGCCAATAACTATTGTTCGAGTTCTGCACAAAGTCTGTCCGCCGCAAGCGTGGCGCACGCTCATGTGGTACGACACCTTGCGCTCGGAAACGCTCACTATTAGCCGGAATGAGTGTAAACGGCGCTTGACCACGAATGGCAAGGAAAGCCAAGTCCTTACGCAAATCAGCTAAGGCCTCAGGGTCAATGTCCGGTACCGACGAGCCATCGGTGAAAAAGACATCGCCGTGGCGATCTGCGACCATAGCATTGTTAAAAATGAGGCCAGTTTTGTTATAGAACAGACGCTCAACTTCATCGATGTCCGAGGCCAAATTCAATCCAAGCCAATGATCGAGAATATCGAAATTTGGTAAGTTAGCATCGTAAAGCGCAAACGCTGATGGGGTCCCAACCAAGTCCATTCCCCATTGGAATGCACCCGGGATCGAAAGCATGGGGCCAAATGAGCTGTGATAGAAGGTTTTCTCTAAAGTAATGCTACTACCGGGTCCTGTCGCCACCTGAATTTGCACGGTTTTCTCTTGGATTTGACGGCGTTCACCGTCGACCAAGTAGGTCATGCCGCTGGCATCACTCGGATCCAGGTGCAATTGATACACCACAAAACGCTCTGCTGTAGAGAAGGTATGTGTCCAAGCGATGTTCTCATTGAAGCCAATGTTAACGACACCAGGCATCCCGGATAATGAACCACCGACCACCTTCATCTCACCCGGGATTTCAATACCAAAGCGCCAAAAGCGCTGGTTACCCACGTGTGGGAAATGCGGGTTCGCCAATAACATTCCCTGCCCGTTCTCGGTCATATCGCTACCTAGCGCCCAACCGTTAGAGCCTAAATCGGACGGGTTGGTCTCCGGGATGCCGACGCTAGCGGCATCGAAATTCATATCAAATGACGATGCGCCGACTGGTTGCGGTGCAAAGTCGACACCCGGAGGCGTGCCGATAAATAGCGGCTCAAGGAAGTTTGCCGCTCCGGGAAGTAACGCGACACCAAGTGCGTAAACCAGCATGTCGACGGGCTCGATCGGTTGTATCCACGGCATACCCGCACAAGGAGGTGCAATATTGGCAACACCGGTGTCGATTAAGTATTGGTTATAACCAGCAGCGTAGCCTTCAACCAAGGCGCGGCTGTGTTCACTCAACGAACTGTAATTACTTTCCGCCAGTTCACGAATACCGAGCGCTTTGTAGGTTAAATCGTTGATCACATTTGCGCTATCGCCGGAGCCAAGCAGAGCGTCTGGCCCAAAGTAAGCGGAGCGCTGCGAGTTAAAGCGAACGATTTGGTCTGCTAAAATACAAATATTATCTTCGGCGAAAGCGTAGGCGGTACCATAAGCAATCCCTTCAAGGCTATCAGCGGTGATATAAGGGACACCAAAGTCGGTACGGCGTATTTCTGCAGACACCTCACCCGGCGCAAACGTGGTTACGGCAGGAAAGGAGTAACTTGGGCGCGGTGGTGGTGGCGGAGTTCCACCGTCTGGCGGATTGGTTGGTAGCGACGTACCACTGCTACTGGATGAACTAAAACAGCCGGTCAAGGCGAGACTGCACGCTGCTGCAAGCAGTCCATACCGGGTCAAATTACTTAGCGGTTTCATGGAGACTCCCCATTGTTGTTTGTTATTTTTTTGTATCCGCAAGTATTGTTGGCAATTTCGCAAAGGTCAAACCAGTCTAATAGTGCAAAAATAAAAAGGCCCACTGCGCCTTTTGCTGCAGTGGGCCTTGAATTTCCTTGGAAAGACTTGGGTTAGTTGGCGTTCGCGTCAACAACGTCAAGCAACTCGACTTCAAAAATCAATGTCGAATTGGGTTGAATAACACCATTTGCGCGTTCAGTAGCGCCGTAAGCTAGCTCAGCTGGAATCACAAAGCGGTATTTAGCGCCTACGGTCATAAGCTGAAGACCTTCGGTCCAGCCAGAAATAACCCGATTCAACGGAAAGCTAATCGACTCACCACGTTGATACGAGCTGTCGAACACTTCGCCAGTCACTAGAGTGCCTTCATAGTGCACTTCAACAATGTCCGTTGGACCCGGTGAAACACCGTCTTCTTGGCCTTCACGCAATACTTCATACTGCAAGCCCGACGCGGTAACCGTCACTTCATCACGTTGCGCATTTTGCTCTTGATAGGCTAAACCGATTTGTAAGTTCTCGGCGCCAGCCTGCTCTTGTGATTGCTGCTGTTGTTCGGTCAAAGCGACCAACATTTGGTCCCACTGCTCGTCGATCTCTTCATCGCTCATACGACTTTCGTTGGCCAATGAATCACTGAAGCCTTCGACAACCGCGCCACCATTCAATGGCTGATCAATCTCTGAAAGGAAGTCATGCACCATCAGTACTTGCACCGCCATGTATGCACCTAAGGTGTACAACATGTTCGCTGCTTCGTCTTCTTCAGCGATTTCGATCGCTTGCATAGCCGGCAGGCCTGCCATAACCGGATTTTCGTTTAAACCACGGCTCATGAGCTCAAACTGAAAACGCTCAGCATCGACGCGCGGCTCCAGATGCAATAAATCAACAAAGCCAGCACGCATAATGTGCTGCTTTTCGGCGTTTTGCAGGTCTGGATATTCTTCCTTCACATTCTCAAGAAGCTGACGTGCTTCCCGCAATGAAGCTGCGCCAACTGCATAAGAACGCAACGATTGCTCGTCCGATAAGTCGCTTTGCTGAGGTGCGCCGCCACAGGCAGCAAGAATAACCGTCGCGAGAGCAACTGAAAGGAATTTAAACATTAACTTCATGGATTTCTCCGTTATGATGTAAGTTTTAACGCAAGAGGCGTGGTACTGTACCTAATCAACAAGTGCACTATCATATACGCAAACGCATACGAATTACCATGAGGCAGATTAAGAATGTCGTTTTCAGACGCAATTGATGACACCCGTCAGCGAATTTCCGAACTTGAGCGTCGCAGTGACGATCTTGAATCGCAATTGGCCTTTCAAGAAGAAACCATCGACGCATTGAATCAGTTGGTGACCAAACAAAATCAAGAACTGCAGACCCTGCAGAAGCATTTAGTGTTGCTCGTCGAGCGCATGCAGCAAATGCGCGACAGCCAAGACCAACAACCGGTTGATGAGCGTCCACCGCATTACTAAGTCGGGCGCAGAATAGAAAAGGAGCATGCATGTCACAGCGTCACCCTATCATTGCCGTCACCGGCTCATCGGGCTCAGGCACCACGACCACCAGCCAAGCCGTCCGGCACATTTTTCGGCATCTAAAAATCAACGCCGCATTTGTTGAAGGTGACAGCTTTCATCGCTATACCCGTCCGGAAATGGATGTGGCGATCCGCAAGGCGCAGGAACAAGGTAAACATATTAGTTACTTTGGCCCTGAAGCGAACGACTTCGATGCGCTTGAGCGACTGTTTGCCAGCTATGCTGAAAGCGGGCAAGGCCAACATCGGCATTATCTGCACAGTTTTGACGAAGCCGTGCCTTATAACCAAATGCCAGGTACATTCACGCCTTGGGAGCCACTCCCTGACGCGACCGATATGCTTTTCTACGAAGGTTTGCACGGTGCCGTTGCCAGTGACCAACATAACGTTGAACAGTTTGTCGATTTAAAAATCGGCATGGTTCCGATTGTCAACTTGGAGTGGATTCAAAAGCTGATTCGTGACACCTCCGAGCGCGGCCATTCACGCGAGTCGGTGGCACAAAGTATTGTCCGTAGTATGGACGACTACATTCACCACATTGTGCCGCAATTTTCACGTACTCATATTAATTTCCAGCGCGTGCCAACGGTCGACACCTCCAACCCCTTCAGTGCTAAAGATATTCCGACCATGGACGAAAGTTTTGTGGTCATTCGTTTCCGTGGCATTACAGATGTCGACTTCCCATATTATTTGCAAATGATCGACGGGTCGTTCATGTCGCGGATGAACACCTTGGTCGTCCCCGGCGGCAAAATGGGCTTTGCTATGGAGTTAATCCTGACCCCGTTGATTCAGCGCCTGCAAGAAAAGCGCCGGATTGCTTTGAACAACTGACAACCTTACATCGCTCGAAATAAAAAAGCTGTCATCGTTAAAATGACAGCTTTTATCGTTTTTCAACACGGAAACGTCCGTCGTTAAGCGTCAATGACTTCGAAACTATGCGTTACGTTAACGCTTGCACCGAGCATAATTGAAACCGAGCAATATTTGTCCGCACTGAGTTTTACCGCACGCTCGACATGCTGCTCGGCAACGTCTTTGCCGTACACTTTGAAATGCATGTGAATGTCGGTAAACACGGCCGGCACCGCGTCTGCTCGTTTGCCTTCAAGTTCAACTTCGCAACGAACAAATTGCTGGCGAGTCTTCTCGAGGATACTGACGACGTCAACCGACGAACAACTTCCTGCGGCCATCAAAACCATTTCCATCGGTGTCGGTGCGTGACCTTCACGGTTACCATCCATGACGACACTGTGGCCAGTTCCTGAGGTGGCGACAAACTTCATGCCGTCGAGCCATTGTACTTTCGCTGTCATTGGTGCACTCATGGTGACTTCCTTAAAACTTTAAGCCGGGGCTTAATGAGGCCGGCATATCCATTGTGTCGGCTTCCACGGACGCCACTGGGTAGGCGCAATAGTCTGCGGCATAATAAGCACTTGGACGGTGGTTGCCACTATCACCAATGCCACCAAATGGTGCGGCGCTACTGGCACCGGTAATCGGCTTATTCCAATTGACGATACCGGCACGGATATGGGCAAAGAAATGATCCCAATCGGCGCGGTTGTCGGCAAGTAAGCCCGCTGACAAACCAAAACGTGTGTTGTTCGCTTCGGCAATCGCCGCATCAAAATCGTCGTAACGATAGACTTTTAATAATGGGCCAAAATGCTCTTCGTCTGGCATGGCTGAAATCGCGCTGACGTCGAGGATTCCTGGGGTCACAAACCCTTTCACTGCATCAGGCTGAGTCATTTCAACGAGGGTCTGAGCACCAAGCGCCACTAATTGATTTTGCGCTGCAACCATACCTGCAGCAGCTTTCGCTGAAATCATCGCACCCATAAACGGCTGCGGATCGGCATCGTAGTCGCCAACAGCGATATTCTTCGTGACCTCAACAAGGCGCGCCAAAATCGCGTCACCAAGCGCACCGTTCGGCAGGAACATGCGTCGTGAACAAGTACAACGTTGGCCACTGGTCACAAACGCCGATTGAATAATGTTGTGCACTGTCGCATCAATATCGCTAACGTCTTTGACGATTAACGGGTTATTTCCACCCATTTCCAGCGCTAAGATTTTGTCCGGGCGACCACCAAATTGTTCATGCAATAGCTTACCGGTCGTCGATGAGCCAGTGAAAAACAAGCCATCCATTTGTGGATGCGAAACCAATGCTTTCCCAGTTTCCACCAAACCTTGAACAAGGTTGACGACGCCGTTTGGAATGCCTGCTTGTTGCCACAATTTCACCGTTTCTTCCGCAACCCATGGTGTAAGTTCGCTTGGTTTAAACACAACCACGTTGCCGGCTAATAAAGCGGGTACGATATGCCCATTCGGCAAGTGACCCGGGAAATTATACGGGCCGAATACGGCGACAACGCCATGTGGTTTGTGACGGATGAAGGCCTTCGCGCCCGGCATATCATTTTCAACGGTGCCTGTGCGCTCATGATAGGCACGCTCAGAGATACCGACTTTGCCGACCATAGCGGCAACTTCCGTGCGCGTTTCCCACAACGGTTTGCCGGTCTCTTTGGCCATCACCAACGCAAGGTGTTCTTTGTTTTCTTCCAATAACGCGGCAAATCGTTTGACGACGACTAAACGCTCTGCAAACGACTGCGATGACCACGCAGGAAACGCAGCGCGAGCCGCGGTCATGGCCGCATCAACTTGCTCAGCGGTTGCCGCCTGTCCCTGCCAAACCACTTGGTTTTTGGCCGGGTCAATCGATTCCATTGCGACCCCTGCGCCAGCAAGCCACTCACCATTCAAAAATAAACTTTTCATCGAACTCATGATCAATTCTCCTTACAGTGGGGCAATACGAACTTGGTCACCCGCTTTCACCAACAGTGCATCGGCTTGTTGTTGGGTGAGGACCACGTCATCGCCACAGAGATTGACATCCGCCTGACAGGCGCGGAAATCTTTTAATTTGGAATTACAAATCAGTACGTTTTCACTGACTTCAGGCTGACCAATGCGAACCGTAACGATGCGACTATTGCGAATCGTCCGCAGTTGACTCACTTCCGCCTCAACCGTTGGGCCCGCATCAAAAATGTCGACATAACCGCGAAAACGGAAACCTTCCGACTTCAGCAGCTTTAATGCAGGGAGCGTATTGTGATGCACCTCGCCAACCACTGCTTGCGCTGCTTTATCGAGCATATTGACGTAAATCGGGAAGCGCGGCATCAGTTCAGCAATAAAGGTTTTCTCACCAATACCCGTTAGATAATCTGCGCTGGGGAAATCCATGGTGAAAAAGTGCTTTTCCAGCCACGCCCAAAACGGCGAGCGTCCGTCTTCATCAGAAATCCCGCGCATTTCAGCAATCACTTGCTTGGCAAAACGTTCGCGAAACTGAGCCATAAACAACAAACGGAATTTCGATAATACCCGGCCATTGCGACCTTGACGGAAGGGCTCACGCAAAAACAGCGTACACAACTCACTCACGCCGGTGTAATCGTTACACAGCGTCAGTGTTTGTAAGGCATTGTAAACATTATGCTTGGCCGAATGGTGAACCACTTTACCTAAATGGTAGTGATAGAACGCATTCGAGAGCCCTACCGCACCTTCAATACCGCTGACACCGACAATTTCGCCGCTGCCAATGTCTTCCATGACAAATAGATAACCTTCCTCACCCGGTTGGACGAGCTTGCTTTTCGCGAAGGCTTCTTCTGCACGTTCGATACGACGATGCAGCAGGTCCTCATCCACGGGCAACGACGTAAAGCCGTGCCCGGATTCCACTGCACACTGATACAGTGCTTCGTAGTCACGTGCTTCGATAGGTCGAATCACTAACATACTGAGTCCTTGGTTAAGCGTGGGCAGCGACGACTTTTGCAACCGCTTGTTCGAAACGCGCCATACCTTGGGCAATATCGGTTTCGCTAATAATTAGTGACGGTGTAAAACGAATCACGTCCATTCCAGCAACCAAGACCATTACGCCTTCGTCTGCACCGGCATTGAGGAATTCGCGCGCTTTGCCTTTGTACTTGTCGGTCAGCTCAGCACCAAGCAACAAGCCCATGCCTCGCACTTCTTTAAATACGTCGTGCTTGTCATTGATTTTCGCCAAGGCATCACGGAACCACTGCTCTCGCTGCTTCACGCCGTCGAGTACTTCTTTGCTATTGACGACGCTCATGACCGCTTCAGACACCGCACAGGCCAGCGGATTCCCGCCGTAAGTACTGCCATGGGTGCCGGGCTTCAAGTGTGCAGCAATTGCGGCTGTCGTTAACATCGCACCGATCGGGAAGCCACCACCGAGCGCTTTCGCCGTCGTGAGAATGTCTGGGGTCACGCCCGTTTGCTCATAAGCATATAACGTTCCGGTGCGGCCAAAGCCAGTTTGCACTTCATCGAAAATCAACAATGCATTGTGCTGGTCACAGAGGTCACGAACACCTTTTAAGAACGCTTTGTCGCCAGGGACAACGCCGCCTTCACCTTGCAATGGCTCGATCATCACTGCACAAGTTTTTTCCGACATCACCGCAGCAAGGCTTTCTAAGTTGTTAAACTCAACATGTTGGACGCCCGCAGGTTTCGGACCAAAGCCATCCGAGTAAGCAGGCTGACCACCCACGGTTACGGTAAAGAAGGTACGACCATGGAAGCCTTTGTGAAAAGCAATAATTTCTTGTTTGCTCTCACCATGCTCTTCCAGTGCCCAACGACGCGCCAGCTTCAATGCGGCTTCGTTTGCTTCGGCGCCAGAGTTGGCATAGTACACCCGTTCAGCAAAGGTTGCGTCAGTCAGTTTTTTCGCCAACCGCAGGGCCGGCTCATTGGTCAGTACGTTACTGAGATGCCACAATTTATTCGCTTGTTCAGTCAGCGCATTGACCATCACCGGGTGGCAATGGCCAAGACAGCTCACCGCGATACCGCCGGCAAAGTCAACGTACTCGCGACCTTCTTGATCCCAAACTCGTGAACCTTCACCGCGCACTGGAATAATCGCTGCCGGGTTATAATTCGGAACCATAACTTCATCAAAAAGCGCACGAGTAACTGGCATTTGATCTGACATAAAAAAGCTTCTCCTGTTGCCAAAATTGTAATTGTACAGACAAGTCATTTGTGGCCACATTATGGCATGTTCAAAGCGAAATGTCTGTGTTCTGTCGAGGTGCTGACGGAAAGAAATGAAGGCAGAAATTTAGAATTGCGACACGCTCGCATAAGTATGCATGGGGCTTGTATTAGCTCGCTCGCTGCGGAAGCCGTTCACACGCCTGCGCGTTTGGCGTAACCGCTTGATTTAAAGCGCGATTACCTACAATATTAAGGAAGTTAGCCAGCACTTGATGGCCCTGCTCACTTAGTACAGATTCTGGATGAAATTGCACACCAAAAATCGCTAATTTTTTGTGTTGCAGCGCCATGATTTCCGGCGCAAAACCGGCTTGCTCAACCCACGCCGTGGCTTCGAGACAGTCGGGCAAGGAGTCAGCGGCGAGCACGAGCGAGTGGTAGCGCACGACGGTGAATGTGTCTGGTGTACCAGCAAAGAGTGGGCTGCGATCATGGCGAATCACTGACGTCTTGCCATGCATCACTTCGTGCGCGCGCACCACCTGTGCACCAAACGCCTGACCAATCGCTTGGTGCCCCAAACAAACACCAAGCATCGGAATTTCGCCAGCGAGTTCCTGAATCACTTGTAGGCAAATTCCTGCTTCATTCGGCGTGCACGGACCGGGTGATATGACAATGCCATCCGGCTTCATCGCGCGAATGTCCGCGACGCTCAAGGCGTCATTGCGCTCAACCTGAACCTCTTGCCCGAGCTCACGAAAGTAGCGCACCAAGTTATGGGTGAACGAATCGTAATTATCGAGCATTAAGAGTTTGCTCATGGAATAACCTTGCCACCGCCAGAAAAATCGAAAGGCCACTATGTTGGCAGCGGATCATACCTGCTTCGGGACCCGAAAGAAAAGAAAAAAGCGGGGCTGAGCCCCGCTTGGTAAGATTACTGCTTGTTTGCTTCAATAAACGGTACAGTACTATTCGGTAGCATGGTGGTGGGTAGTTTTCCGTCCCACGCTTCCGCTTTCACCAGCTCAACTAACAGCGGATTATCCGCTAGAGCAGCGGCTCGTTCGCGAATGGCTTCTGCTTCAGCGTTACCACGGAGACGAATACTGTCTGCTTCCGCTTGGGCTTGTGCACGCACACGATCCGCTTCAGCGGCAGCACGAGTCCGGACGATATCCGCTTCGACCCGCTCACGCTCAAGGTTCTGACGTTCACGTTCAACCGCAACTTCGGCCAACATACGCTGCTCAACGCTTTCTTCATAAGCGGCACTGAATGACACGTCTTCCACTTGCACACCGAGAATAATCACCGGGCCGGTGACCGAGCGCTGCACCGCAGCGGCCATTTCGGCGTTCAAGCGCCCACGTTCGCGAATCGAGGTTGCCGCATTAAATTGACCCAACACGGTTTTGGCTTCTTCCAGCACAATACGTGTGACTTGGCGGTCGATCAGAGCTTGGCGGGTGCCGAAGTTACGATACACCTCGTCCACGCGGCTGCTGTCGATTTGGTAACGTACCGACAAATTCATCACGGCTGGCTGCTGGTCGTTACTGTAAGCTTCCATGTTGCGATACAGTTCAACTTGCTCCTGTACCGAGATTTTCCGAATACTGTCCACCAATGGAATTTTAAAGTGCAGACCCGGATCGGAAATTTTGATTAAACTACCGTAACGGATGACCGCGCCGCGCTCACCTTCGTCAACGGTGTAAAAGCTGCCAACCGACAGTAAAAGAATAAATAGACCGACGACAATGCCGATTACAATTTTCGCGTTTGTCCCTTTTGCCATACTTTAGTCCTCTTTTTTCTTGTTGTTTTTCATAATAATTTCATAGGCTTTAATCACACCAAGGATGACTAAAACCAATACGACGGCTAAGCCGATAAACGATAATCCCAAACCCATTATTATTTTCTCCTTCGTTCCTTCCTACCTGTCATAGAGTAAAAAGCCACCGTGCAAGGTGGCTTTTTACCAATCTTTAGCGCGGTAAGACAAAGCCTACTGCGTCATACACCCGTCGAACGGTATCAGCGGCTACTTCGCGCGCTTTCATTGCCCCTTTTGCTAGCACCGCGTCCATCATGGCTTCGTCGCTACGAATCTCATGGAAACGCGCCTGCATCGGCTCCAAGAATGCCACCACAGCATCCGCCACATCACCTTTCAGATGACCATATAGTTTCCCTTCGTATTCTGGGACTAAATCGTCAATGCTGCGGCCTGTAGCACCCGCCAAAAGAGTCAGTAAGTTCGACACGCCCGGCTTTTCTTCGGGGTTAAAGTAAATTCGCGCTTGTTCGTCTGAATCCGTCACCGCTCGTTTAATCTTCTTGGCGATCTTCTTCGGCTCTTCAAGCAGCCCAATGAAGTTATTGGCATTGTCGTCTGACTTTGACATCTTCTTGGTCGGGTCTTGCAGGCTCATAATGCGTGCGCCATGCTGGGGAATAAATGGCTCGGGCACGACAAAGATCTCGCCATAAATATTATTAAACCGGGTCGCCACATCACGCGCCAGCTCAAGGTGCTGCTTTTGATCATTACCAACCGGCACTTCATTGGCGTTATATAAAAGAATATCCGCAGCCATGAGTACCGGGTAGGTGAACAAGCCGGCGTTCATATTCGACTCTTGCTTCTGTGACTTGTCTTTGTACTGCGTCATCCGATTTAGCTCACCCATTTGGGTGTAGCAATTCAGGACCCACGCCAACTGAGAATGCTCAGGCACATGGGACTGCAAAAATAACGTACTGCGCTCTGGGTCCAGTCCACACGCCATATACAACGCCAGACCATCTAATGTTGCCTGACGTAGCGCGGCGGGATCTTGGCGCACGGTAATCGCGTGCAAGTCGACCAGCATAAAATGGCAGTCGTGACTGTCTTGCATATTGACCCACTGACGCAACGCGCCCATGTAATTGCCAATGGTTAGTTGCCCTGACGGCTGACAGCCACTTAATACAACGGGTTTAGTCATTATTTTTTTACCTGTAATTGCCAAATGTTTGCTTCACCTGAATCTCATTCAGGTTAGTCCTCAGCAAACATGAATCAAATTCACTTTGCTCTAAAATCAGTTGCGACCGCTTGCCGCCAGTTCTGCGCGCATTTGCGTAATCACCTCGGCATAGTCGGGCTGGTTGAAAATTGCCGAGCCTGCGACAAACATGTCCGCACCAGCTGCTGCAATTTCGCGAATATTGTCGACTTTCACGCCACCGTCAACTTCTAATAAAATATCATAACCACTGTCATCTATGCGCCGACGAGCTTCGCCGAGCTTGTCCAATGTTTGCGGAATAAACGACTGGCCGCCAAAGCCCGGATTCACCGACATCAGCAAAATAATGTCGACCTTGTCCATCACGTAGTCGAGATAATGCAGCGGCGTGGCCGGGTTAAACACCAAACCGGATTTGCAGCCGTGATCGCGAATCAACTGCAAGGTGCGGTCAATATGCACCGAGGCTTCTGGGTGGAAGGTAATCATGCTGGCGCCCGCCTTGGCGAATTGCGGCACCAGCGCATCAACCGGATCGACCATTAAATGCACGTCAATCGGTGCGGTGATGCCATACTTGCGTAACGCTTCACAAACCATCGGCCCAATCGTTAAGTTGGGAACGAAGTGATTGTCCATCACATCGAAATGAACCACGTCGGCACCTGCAGCAAGAACCTTCTCAACGTCCTCGCCCAAACGAGCAAAGTCAGCCGACAAAATGGATGGAGCAATCAAAAATTCGCGCATAGTCACAAACCTTCACTGAGATTGACAGTCGGCGGCTAGTTTAACAAGTGAGCGCTTTTGATTCACCTAAAAAATTGAGCTGTGCACGCCCCGTTGAAAGCGGTTCCTCTAGCGTGTTCCTTGGTGCTATATTAGCCAGCACAATCTAATGTAGGGGTAGAACGAACAATGCAACCGCAAGAGTCTTTGCCAGAGAGAGATGAGGAACAGAATAGTCAACCTGGTCTGTGGGCCATTGTCTGGAGTGTGCTTGCAGCTTTATTTGGTGTGCAAACCGAGGCGAACCGCCGGCGTGATTTTTCCCATGGCAACCCGCTTGCATATATTATCGTTTTTATTATTTTACTTGTCGCATTTGTATTATCCATCGCTGGCATTGTTCGCCTCGTGATGGCTTTTGCGACGTAGCCTCACATTTAAAAAAGGGCCGATGGCAAACACCATCGGCCCTTTGCTTTAAAACCACACGGTATCCGCGCAATTACGCTGCCGAAGCAATTCCCGAATGGCGCAGCAGTGGCGCGATGTCTGGCTCACGACCACGGAATGCTTTAAATAACTCCATCGCGTCTTTACTGCCGCCCATTTCCAGAATGTGCTGCAGGAAGTCGCGGCCGGTGTCAGCATTAAAAATACCTTCTTCTTCAAAGCGTGCATAGGCGTCCGCCGACAGAACCTCTGCCCATTTATAGCTGTAATAGCCCGCCGCATACCCACCCGCAAAAATGTGGCCAAAACTATGTTGAAAGCGGTTATATGCCGGCGGCACAACCACTGCCACCTGACGCCGCACATCGTCCAAAATGGCTTGCACGCGCGCACCTTGCGCGTCATCAAATTCTTGGTGAATACGCATATCAAACAAGGAGAACTCGAGCTGGCGAACCATTTGCATCGCCGCTTGGAAGTTACGTGCTGCCAACATTTTATCAAGTAAGTCCTGGGGCAGCGGCTCACCGGTTTCGTAGTGACCCGAAATAAATGCAAGCGCCTCTGGCTCCCAACACCAGTTTTCTAAAAACTGACTCGGTAACTCAACCGCATCCCAAGCCACGCCGTTAATTCCCGATACCCCGGCGACATCGATTTTCGTTAGCATGTGATGCAGGCCATGACCAAACTCGTGGAACAAGGTAATCACTTCGTCGTGAGTGAAGAGTGCCGGCTTGTCGCCAATCGGCTTGTTAAAGTTGCAGGTTAAATACGCCAGTGGCAGTTGTAGTTGACCATCGGGCAAGCGACGGCGGACGGCACAGTCAGCCATCCATGCGCCACCGCGCTTTTTCGAACGCGCATATAAGTCGAGGTAAAATCCAGCGCGTAAATTGTTCTCAGCATCGTAAATTTCGTAATAGCGAACATGATCATGCCAAGTCGGCGCGGACGCTTCAACAATGCGAATCGCAAACAAGCGTTCAGCCACGGTAAACAAGCCTTTCACCACGTTCGATTCAGGGAAGTACGGACGCAGCACTTCGTCGGAAATTTCAAACTGCTGCTGTTTTAGTTTTTCCGCGTAAAACGGAATGTCCCACGCCTGCAAGTCCGTCACACCGTGCTCATGCTCAGCGTAGGCTTGAATTTCCTCAAATTCTTTGCGCGCCTGCGGCAACGAACGTTCCGCTAAGTCGTGTAAGAAACCAAGCACTTGAGCAGGGCTGTCGGCCATTTTCGTTGCTAACGACACCTCGGCATAGTTGGCAAAACCTAGGAGTTGGGCGAGCTCATGACGCAGCGCAAGAGTCTCGTCAATAATCGCTGAGTTATCGTACTCACCGGCGTTCGGGCCTTGTTCCGAGGCACGTGTTGCATAGGCTTCATACATTTTTTGCCGCAGCGCGCGATTTTCAGCGTACATCATTACCGGTAAGTAACTCGGAATGTCGAGCGTAAACACCCAACCGTCGAGTTCCTTCTCTTTGGCGACTTCGGCAGCGGCAGCCACTGCACTTTCAGGCAACCCAGCCAGTTCTTCCGCTGTGGTTACGTGGGCAAACCACGCATGGGTGGCATCGAGCAATTGGTTGCTAAACTGTGAGCTTAACTGTGATAAACGGTTTTGAATCTCACCGTAGCGCTGTTTCTGTTCCGCCGGCAGCGCGACACCTGACAATTCGAAGTCACGCAAGGTGTCCGTGATCACTCGCTGCTGAGCCGTGCTTAATGTCGCAAATTCGGCACTGTCGGCCAGCTTTTTGTAGGCGTTATACAAGCCTTCATGTTGACCAACCCAGGTTGAATAGTCCGAGAGTAACTCCAGGCATTCGTTATGCGCGGCGCGCATCGCATCGTTACTCACCACGGAATTCATGTGAGAAACCGGCGACCAAATCCGGCTTAAGCGATCGTCTGCCTGCTCAAGTGGCGCAACCAATGACTCCCACGTCGGGTTCTCAAGGCGAACCACCTCACCAATCACATCTTTGCAATGACGAATGGCCTCGTTGACCGCCGGCTCGACATGCTCAGCTTGAATGGCCGGAAAGGGGGGGTGAAAAAAATCGGTCAATAATGGATTGTTGGCAGTACTCAAAAGACGACCCTCTTTGTAATATCACGTGAATACCCTATACGTGCGGCCGAAATCTTTCGATTTCAAGGTCAAACGCTTCTTTAGCTCGACTAGTCGGCTTTCATCAACGGCAAAACCCGCTACAATCAGAACGATTTTGGCCGAAAACCTACGGAAAATTCCATGAACCTAATCACAAAAACAACAAAAATAATGGCGTTGGTCGCCGGTGCAGCGCTGTTCACCAGCGCTTGCGTCAGTACCGATACCAGTTCAAATGTCGCGCAAGTGCGTGGGCAAACCAGCCCTCTTCCAAGCGATACCACCTTCACCCTTGCTGACATTTATGCCAGCGATATGTTCTCAATGAAGAGCTTTCCGACCACACGTTGGTTAGCGGACGGAAGCGGTTACACGACGCTTGAACAAAACGACAACGGTGGTCGCGACATCGTCCGTTATCACCCTGAAACAGGCGAACGCACCGTGTTAGTAAGCGCTGACTTACTGCGCCCAAGCGACGACGCAGACCCACTTCGCATCGCTGATTATCAGTGGTCAGAAGATTCTCAGCAATTGCTGATCTTTACCAATACACGGCGTTCGTGGCGTACCCACACGCTCGGCGATTACTGGGTGCTGAACCGTGAAAATGGTCGTTTGTTTCAGCTCGGTGGCGACGCCCCTGAATCAACCCTGCAGTTTGCTAAGTTTGACCCTGCGGGAACCCGTGTTGCCTATGTCATGCAAAACAACATTTATGTACAGGACTTAAACTCACGCGCGATTACCCAACTAACGCACGACGGCAGCCGTGACTTAATCAACGGTACTTTCGACTGGGTTAACGAAGAAGAGTTTTATTTGCGTGACGGTTTCCGTTGGTCACCAGACGGCAGCCACATTGCTTACTGGCAAGTGGACACTAGCGGCGTGCCCATGTTCACCATGATCGACAACGTCAGTGAATTGTACCCTACCTTAACTGAGTTCCCGTACCCGAAAGTGGGTGAAACCAACTCGTCTTTACGTGTTGGTGTGTTGCCAGCGGGCGGCGGCGACACCACTTGGATGCAACTACCGGGCGATCCACGCGACCATTATTTGGTGCGCATGGAATGGGCTGGCAACAGCAATGAGTTAATGATCCAGCAAATGAACCGTGCGCAAAACTTTATGCAGTTCTGGCTTGCTGACGCGCAAAGCGGCAATGCCAATGCGCTGATCACTGAGCAAAGCAATGCTTGGGTTGAGCAAGTCGACGACGTCCGTTTCTTCCGCAACGGCCAAAGCTTTATTTGGCAAAGTGAACGTTCGGGCTGGCGCCATCTGTACCGCTTCGACCGTGATGGTGATGGCCTAACCGCATTGACTCAAGGCGACTATGACGTCATTGAGATTGCCGAAATTGTGGCCGATGAACAAGGTCGTGGCTATGCATGGTTTATTGCGTCTCCGGACAATCATTTGCAACGTTATTTGTTCCGCGTGGCGCTCGATGGCAGTTCACCTGCCGAACGCATTACGCCTGCCGACTGGCCAGGCGCGCATAGCTACCGGGTGTCACGCGATGGTCGCTTTGCCCTACACTATTTGGCACGCAAAGGGGTTCCGACCGAAACGCGTATGGTGTCACTCCCGGACCATAGCGTGATCAACGAGCTGGAAATGAACGAAGCGTTGAAGGCAACGCTCGCTGAGAAAATCACCAGCCAGCACGAGTTTTTCCAAGTCACCGCGCGCGACGGTTTAGTCCTTGACGGCTATGTGATGCGCCCGGCTGACTTTGACCCGAGCAAAAAATACCCGTTAATCATGTACATTTATGGCGAGCCGTGGGGACAAACTGTTGCTGATACTTGGCAGGGGCAGACCTACTTGTGGCATGACTACATGACGCAGTTAGGCTATGTAGTGGTCTCGATTGATAACCGCGGCACGCGCTCACCGCGTGGACGAGACTGGCGTCATTCGATCTACATGCAATTGGGTATTGTTACCGTGCGTGACCAAGCCGATGCGTTAGATGAAATGCTTGCACGTTGGAGCTGGATCGACGGTGAACGTGTGGCCATGTGGGGACACAGTGGCGGCGGTTCACAAACCTTGAACGCTTTGTTCCGTTACCCAGATAAGTTCCATGCAGGTATTGCACTGGCACCGGTGCCAGACTTACGTCTTTATGACACCATTTATCAGGAGCGTTACTCAGGTTTGTTGCCTGAAGCCGCCGATAGCTACGAAGAAACATCGGCAGTAACCCATGCTGCGAACCTGCAGGGCGACCTCCTGTTAGTGCACGGCACTGCAGATGATAACGTGCATTATCAAGGCACTGAGCGCTTAAAGGACGAGCTGATTAAACACAACAAACAGTTCCGTTTTATGGCGTATCCGAACCGGACTCACGGTATCCGCGAAGGTGAAGGCACGTCACTGCACTTGCGTACCATGATGACTGAGTTCTTGTGGGAAAAAGTACCGGTGCGCTAGGTACTTTTAGCGAAAAGGAAAAAGCAGCGTTTGACGCTGCTTTTTTGTTATCCACTCGGCTTGCTAACTCTCGACTTACTGCGAATTGTCACGCCGTTGCTGAGCAGGACCTTCGATTAAGATGTAGTCAACCGCACCCTGTTCGATCGCTGCATTCAAGTCGTTTTCCAATTGATCTTTAATTTCGTCATACGGCTTATTCAAGCCACGCAAGCCATAAGCACGATTACGGCCGTGAACCTTACCGATATACAAAGCCATATCGGCGATTTGCAGCGCACGCTCCCAACCTAAAACAGATTCGTCAAGACCAGCAAACGGCAAGTGAATAAAGCCAGCTGTCGCAGTAACAGGAATTTCTTTACCTTCATGGAGCACTGGCTTTTCGCCTATCACTTGTAGCACACGGTTAGTAAATTCCGGTAGCTTATCAATTGCCATACCGGGTAAATACAGCAAAAACTCTTCGCCCCCCCCAACGCACAACAAGATCGCTCGTGCGCGCTAGGTTGGTTAAGCGCTCGCTCAACGCCTTTAACACCGTATCGCCAGCCGCGTGTCCGTAGTTATCGTTGATGCGTTTGAAGAAGTCGACATCAAGTAAGACCAGACCGTCTGGGTGTTCTGGGTGTGTTTTACGGCGCTCGCTCTTAGCTCGGTGGGTCATGTGATCTTGCAATGCCCGACGATTCAGTAACGCCGTTAGCGGATCGCGTCGCGAATGGAACTCAAGTTGCTTATTGGCCACTTTCAGCTTCAAGTTCGCTCGCCGCGCTTCACGATATAAAAACCCGAGCAAAACCAGACCCAACACGACAACCACCCCAAACAGTACAAAGATCTGCTGCTGAAGCTGTTTGTTCGCAATCACTTGTTCTTGCAAATCATTCCGTTGTTCGAGCAACTCGATTTGCTGCAGACGATCTTGTGCTTGATAGCGCACTTCGAGCTCTCGTAATGCGTCGTCGCGCTCCTTCCGAGCGATATTTTCACGCAGTGTTCGTTGCTCAATCAGGGCCTGCGCTTGCGCTTGATACATGCCTGCTCGCTCATAAGCTTTTGCCGAGTACTCTAGATGTTCGGAAAACTCACCATCATTCGATAATTCACGTAGCGCATTGGTATGACGTTGAACCGCGTCAATCCCAGAAAAATTATCTTCCATAACATCGATATAACCAAGGTTAAACTGGACCACATGAGCCAAGGCGTTATCTTCTGTCATGAGGCCTTGCGCCTCCAACAAACTCAAGGTTTCAAGCAATATCGAACGAGCACGCGCATAATCCTCAAGGTGAATATAGCTGCTCGCAATATTATTCATACTGGTGAGGACGACGCCGGGCAGCTCCATACGTCTCCCCCATTCTATCGCGCGTTGATGCGTCACAATAGACGCTTCAGTTTGGCCGACCGTCGCTTCGATGTAGCCTTTTAACAGCAATAGCCCGGGTAAAAAGTCATGCAGTAATTCTTGCTCAGCTTCGTGTATTGACTGTTGGATCAGTTCGAGTGCAGCGTCATAGTTGCGCAGTTGGATATAAGTTTGTGCAATCTGTTGTGTGAGCGACAGTCTTCGCGTCGCCCGGCGACTGTCATTCGTTTGACCGAGCCACTGCAATGACACCAACCCCTGCTCGAGAGCGCGCTCATACTGACCATTGTTCACAAAGACTTGTAACAAGATAAGATTCGCGTAGTAACCAATCCTAGGATTTTCTACCTCAGCAATAATTTGCGTGAGTTGCTCTGCTAACGCCAGAGCCTCACTCGGATTCTGCTGAAACTCGCGTAATTCGAGCCAATTGACATAATATTCAATCACCACATCGGCATAGGGATAACGGTGGACAAACGGTAGAAGGCCTTCGAGGTGTGCTTCTGCTTGTTCGAGCTCACGTACACGCAAAAATTCGAAAAACTCGTAGCTCGCAGCGCGCATATACGTTGAGGGGTATGCTTCCTTATCAACACTTTTAACGATTCGCTCCAGCTCAATCAGACGTTCTTCATCGTTGATGATGGGCAAATAATGATCGAGCGCTTCTTCAAGACTCGCTTCAGTTATCGGACGTGATGCATTGACCGGCTCAATATTGAATGACAACGGCCCATCGGCACTCGACGTCATGGGTAGAACCAAAACTGGGAGCAAGAACAGACAGAGGCAGCGTGCGACTAATTTCGTCATAAGTCTCCATGACGTCCGTGTATCAAGATTATCGTTTCGCACTTGCGAAATCATTTTTATTGTTAGGAATCTGTTATTGTATTAGAAATATCAAATAAACTCATGCAGATCTAGCCCGGAATCATTGTCATGGCCATTGAACCATTGAATACTGATGCATTGAATGTACAAACTCTTTTACAAGTCTTGGCAGAGCATACCTCACATCTTTACTCTACCGACTCCGTTGCGCAGTGGTTCACGCTCGCCGTTGCAATTTTGGTCGCCCTCTATATACGAAGACGGATGCTGCTAAAACTAAACGAATCCGGCAGTGCCAGCCAAGGTTTGCGACGCATTACTTATCGCGCGTTAGAGAGAATCCTCTGGCCAATTAGCATGTTAATCGTTCTCGCGTTTGGGCGTTTTATTATTCAATTGTGGCAAGCAGAAACACCGATCCTTAATCTCTTGGTACCCCTAACCAGCTCATTTGCAGCCATTCGTTTAATCGTCTATTTCTTACGTAAATCAATCAAAGGTGGGCCGCTCTTAAAAGCATCAGAAAGCTTCATCGCCGGACTTATTTGGGTAATCGTCGGGTTGTATTTACTCAATTTATTACCGCAAGTTATTACGGCGCTCGACTCTGTTGGGGTAAATTTGGGCGATTTTCGCCTGTCGATCCTCTCTGGCCTGAAGCTATTTTTCTTAATTATTATTGCCTTAACCATTGCTGGGTGGGTTTCCCACTTGCTCGAAGTTCGCCTCGCCGAGTCGAAAGCCCTAAACGCGAGTGCTCGTGTTGGCTTAATCAAAACGATTAAGTTCGCCCTGATTACTATCGCCGTGCTCGTCACCTTGAGTTCGGTTGGCTTTGATATGTCCACCTTCGCGGTGTTTGGTGGGGCACTCGGTGTCGGTATAGGCTTTGGTTTACAGCGTATTGCTGCAAACTTCATTTCTGGCTTTATTGTGATTTTTGACCGCTCCATCAAGCCCGGCGATGTCATTACAATCGGTGAACAATTTGGTTGGGTGCAAGAGCTACGCTCGCGCTACATTGTATTGCGCAACCGTGAAGGCGTTGACACACTAATTCCAAATGAAAATCTGATCACGTCTGACGTGATTAATTGGAGTTATGCCGATACCAACACACGAATTAAGATTAATGTCGATATCAGTTACGACGATGATCCCGAGGAAGCGATTCGTATTATGGAAGAATGTGCGTTGGTATCTGAACGAGTGTTGAAAAGTCCCGCCCCGGTCGCACGACTGATAGATTTTGGTGATAATGGGATCCAAATGCAGTTACGGGTTTGGATAGCGGACGCTGAAAATGGTTTTGAGGGTGTTCGCTCGCCGATTAAAATCGCTATATTAAAGCGTTTCCGCGAAGCGGGAATTGCCATTCCATTTCCGCAACGCGATTTGCATGTGAAGTCACTCACACCGGATGTGCTCGAATCGCTTGAGCGACTCATTCAGCGCCAGCAAAAAGAGGATGAAAGCGAGCGCTAACTAGCGCTCACTCACCTCAAGTTGAATTTTGGTCACATCCAAAGCACCTTGCTCTAATACCGCATTGAAATCTCGGAACAGGAGTTGCTCAATGTGAGTGTAAGCACCATAAATTCGATTTAAGCAGTGCGCTTGATTGCGGCCTTGGAGTTTGCCGACGTAAAGCAAATTATCGGCCAACTGAATCGCTTTCTCCCAATCCAACTGGGCTTCATCAACACCGTATAATGGCAATAACACTGTGCCAATCGTGCCTTGCACAGCAATGGCTTCTCCATTGAAGAGTACTGGCTCAGAATTCAGGGCAAGCAGAACGTCTTCTGTCAGTTCTGCGGCGACAGCAGAATTTTCACACGGTGCGTAAATCAGAAACTCTTCGCCACCCCAACGAATGATCTCGGCGTACTCACCACTCACTCGCTTGAGGCGCAACGCTATCTCGCGCAAGACTTCATCGCCGGCGGCGTGACCCAGCGTGTCGTTAATTTGTTTGAAGTGGTCGAGATCGAGCAGCATCAATACACTTGGCGGTGCTTGCTCGAGCTGGCTGCGTTTTTGCATTAAATTTTGAAAGTGTCGGCGATTGCCTAAGCCGGTTAGAGGATCGAGCAACGCCTGTTGATGTAGGCGGCGATTGGCCTCATTCAATTGCTGGTTGGTTTTTCGTGAAGCACGATAACCCATGGCAATCACAATTAAGACGAGCGCCATGACCAGAACTGCGAGGACACTGATTCCGCGCAGCAACCGCGTGTTTTGCAACTGCTGTTCGTGTAATTGATTTTCCTGACGCAACAAGGTGATCTGCTGGGCTTGATCGTGTGCTTCATAGCGTGCTTGCATTTCTGCCATAAGTTGTTCGCGGTCAGAACGGAAAATACGCTGACGCAATTCATGAAGTTCGAGCAGTGTTGCCGCCTGCTGTTCAAACTGGCCCGCTTCACGGTATGCTAGCGCTAAGTAATAAAGTAATTCCGCTTCATCGCGACCGCTGCCACTACGGGTGATTTCTTCACGAATAGCCAGCATACGCGCTATACCAGCCTCGTAATTACCGCGTTTCACTTCAATATCGGCAAGATTAAATTCGACGAATTGTAACTCGCGATTGCGCTCTTGATCTTGTGCGATAGTTCGAGCCTCGAGCAGCAACGTTTCCGCCGCTGCAAAGGCCTCATCGCGGATGAGCTCCGAGGCGATGTTATTGCGCGCAATAATTTGAATACGAACTTCGTTTAACTCTTCCGCCCAACGCATTGCCTCGCGGTAAGACTCAATCGCCTCTGCTCGCTTTGCGATATTGCCAAGCACGTAACCTTGAATTAAGTATAAATCGGGTAAGCGATGATGAACCTGATAACGCAAGCCTTCTTCGAGGGCAGAACGAATAATTGGCAACGCCGCTTCGAAATTTTCGATCGTCGCGTACAAGCGACCAATGTGCATATTGAGAAACTGCCGGCGGCGGACGTTTTGTTGCCCTTCCTCGTCAACAATTGCTTGTTGAGCCTTTAAAAAATGTTCGAGCGCTTGCTCATGTTGCTGTGCATTCACTAAAACGCGACCTGCAACATTGTGACCAAAGAATAAAATGCGCGTATTCTCGACGTCGCCACTATAACGCTCAAAGTCCGCAACTGCGCGTTGTGCCAGTTGACGTTTATTCTGTAAATCAAATACTTCGGCCTTCAGTGCATAAGCTTCAGCAATCGCAGGCGTGCTGTTCGCACGTTGCGCAAACTCAAGCAGTTTTCGGGTAATCTCTTCGGCGGCAGCAAACGATTGCTCGGCATGAGCAAGCTCAAGCGCACGATAACCCCATGCGCGCACATAGGTGGAAGCTGGAACTGCAGGGGTAATATCGATCAAAAGCTGAGCAAAGCCGTCCCGATCGGCCGGGAACATGCCAGGGCCAAGTAGTTCATCAAGTTGTGCTTCTAACTGAGCATGAATGTGCTGCGGCTGAGTTTCGGTCGATGCGAATACATTGACAGAGAACAACGCGACACCCATTACGAGCAGACACCTACAGAGCCATGTAAGCAGCAAATGAACAATCCTTATTATTGAGCCTTGAATTCCACGTGATTAACGAGTGAAAGCCAAGTGTTGAACGTCCCTTACCCTATGTGATCACTGGTCGGACAACAAGGGGTAAACCCTCAGTTGCGGTCAAGTGACGAGAATTTAAGATGATTTATTTTCATACTGAGCATGCAATTAACATACATTTAGATTTCTTCCATCATCATACAACTTTTAGTCACACAAAAATCCATTAGGCAACTTCAACAATGGTAATCAGCGGCGCCATTCCAAATTTCGCCCGCGCTTGGTCACATGCTGGGTTTGAGCCGTTGATGCTAATATCAAAATCACGGCAGGGACTCGGCCGTTTCGGATAAATCGAACAGCTAATCACCCCTCCTATTTCGCCTTGCAAGGCGACACAACGCGGGCTGCTGCTGTTGGTTCCGCGCATGCAGCGATAGAATGGATTCACTTGTTCAGTGAGTTCAGCAGGAACATAACCACTAGGAGCGTCATTGCCTTCAGCCCAATAGAAAGACACACGAAAATTAGCGCAGCAGGCGCCACACGTCACACACGGATTAATAGAAGTCATGTAATTACACTCAATACCCAACGACAGAAACCATTGAACATCAAGCATGTTGCCGAACGGCAAATGTTGAAGTGGCGGAATTATATGCAATACACTGAGTCATTGAAAAGTGGTCCGCAATGATAATCAACATAAAATATTAGGAATCTAGCGCAAGCAACGGTAGAATTCTGACCACTTTAAATTCAGCGGTCCGTGCGTTTATTGCTAAACAAAACCACAGCGGACGCTCATTCATCGTAAGACAGGATTTGATTATGGGTCGCGCGTTTCAAAACCGAAAAGATTCGATTGCTAAAACAGCTACAACGAAAAGTCGTATTTATAGCAAGTACGGTCGTGAAATATACGTAGTTGCCAAGAGCGGCGGTACTGATCCCGCAGCTAATATTTCGCTCCGCGGTTTAATTGACCGTGCGCGCAAAGATCAAGTGCCCGCTCACGTCATTCAAAATGCACTTGATAAAGCCTCGGGTGTGGGTGGCGAAGACTACTCTCCGGCTCGCTATGAAGGTTTTGGTCCGGGCAACTGCATGGTCATCGTTGAATGCTTAACCGACAACCCAAATCGGACGGTTGGCGAAGTACGGAATTGCTTTACCAAAACTAAAACCAAGCTTGGCGCGCCTGGTTCGGTTGCGCATATGTTTGACCACTGCTCGATTTTCAAGTTCGCCGGCGACGATGAGGACGCTGTACTCGAAGCTCTGATGGAAGCGGACGTAGATGTGACCGACGTTGAAGCAGAAGACGGTCAAATTACCGTTTTTGCTCCGAACACTGAATATGCAAAAACTAAAGAAGCCTTACTGGCCGCTTTTGACGGTATTGAATTTGAAGTCGACGAAATTCAATTCGTGCCACAAACCATGATGGACTTGCCCGCTGACGATCTGCCGATGATGGAAAAGTTTCTCGACATGCTCGAAGACTGTGACGACGTTCAGCGCGTCTTCCACAACGCCCAGTGGTAACGTTGGAGAATACTCAAAAAGGCAGCTGAACGCTGCCTTCTTCATTTTAACTCTCGGTTAAAAGTTGCTCCAAGCGCTGCATAAAATGTGCTATGTCCGCACCATCCATCAGCGCGTGATGGCCATGCACTGACACCGGCATAACCTGTTTGGCAACCACAGACCCGTCATCCGCGAAGGCTGGGACACGCGATAACTTACCCACCGAAATTTTTGGGCAACTGTCAGCATAGGAAAAGTGGCGTGCATGACTGAGTGCACTGAATTTAACCCATGGTATCGCAGAAAAGTGAATGACGTTGTCTGAGCCATTCGATGGTTCTAAATCCGAGCGCGAGCGCACGCGCGCGAATTCACGTTCGGCGTCACGACAAAACTGTTCGAAGTCAGGGTGAAAGGGCAAATAAGAAAAGCCAAAACTTCCATCCTCACGCGCCACGGTAGAGCCAATAGCCACGTGATCGTAAACAGCAACGCGATCATCTTCTAAGCGATACCGGAAAGACTCAAGTTCATTCGCAACTTGAGCGATTTTATGTAAGTAGAATAAATAAAACGATTGGCCTGCTGACTTGCACTGGTTGAATGCATTGCCGCAGTCGATGTCCACACAAAAGCCAAAGAAAGGTTCGTCGAAGCGACGGTAAAACTCAAAATGAGCGCGGCGATGCCAGCGCGATAGATCTAAATAAGACTTCACTTGCCCACCCCACAACAGACTGCCGAGGCAAAACAGCCTCGGCAGTTGTTTACCATTATTGGTCGGGCATACTAACAAATAATGTCACCAAGGCAATAGAGCCTAAATACTGAAATGAGCCCTCAAGGGAACCGGCACCGAGTGCGGTTTGCCACATTTGGAAAAAGGCACCACCAAAAACGGTAAATAGGCCAAACCAGACCAGCAAGGCAATGCCCGCACCCACATAAGCGAAATACTTCGCGTTATTGAACGCAAGTGCATCGCCTTGACGCGCGCGCAGCATCGCAAAGGCGCCGGCTAACGCAACGATCCCAGCAAGTAATTCAAGCGCGATGATGAAAATCAAGCAAATCCAAACAATGATGGACGACTCAATCGCAAAGAAAAACGTGTTGGGGTAAGCTTCGTGTCCAGCATTGCTAAAAACCGCCGAAACAAAGCCGTGTGCGGCGTTTAAATTGGCAATGTTCTGCAACGCATAAAACAAACACATCAAGCCAACTGCCGCAACTAAAAGGGTTTTAATAAGACGTAATGCCATGATTCTTCTCCGAGTTATAGTTATTTGAGAAGAAGTGAATACCACCTGCCAATTACCTTTGGCTTCCACTACCGTTACAGACTAATCTGTAAATTGAGGAGTCCAACTGAACCTCCAATTGTTAAACCTGTGTTACCATATCGAACTGCACAGCGATTGTACAATGCAACCGTTTACCAACCTCGAGGAATTTATGCGTACATTCATAACAGCAACCTTGGTTGCACTATTGATGCTGGCGAGTTCAGCAGTGCAAGCACAACAACACAATGCCGCCCTTGCAGAAGAGTTAGGCGCAGATGATTACGGCATGCGTCTTTATGTTTTGGCATTTTTGGAAGCGGGTGACGCGAGCGCCCTCAGTCAAGACGAACGGGTCGCATTGCAGCGTGGGCACATGGCCACAATTACCGAGCTTGCTAATGAGGGTCACTTAGTCCTTGCTGGCCCCTTTGTGAATGGCGGCGAATTACGTGGGCTTTATTTATTTAAAACCAGTGATATTGATGAAGCCGAGGCGTTAGCAGCGCGCGACCCGGCCATTGAAAAGGGCGTATTTAAACTACGCATGACTCAATGGTATGGGAGCGCTGCATTGCTGACCATACCCGAGACTCATGCGCAGATACAAAAACAGCAGCCGTAAGCTGCTGTTTTTCATTGTGCTTATGGCCGCGGACCAAACACAGCTTCAAACATATTGGGCTGTGGCATGCCGCGAATGACTTGAACGTGATTGTTCTCATCACGGTAATACACCACCGGTGTGGCGCTAATGCCTAGCTCACGAATAATGCGGTGGTTGTCACGAATCACTTCATTGCCAATGCGCACAAAGCGCGGCGTTGCTTCAATGCCACCGCGGGTTAAGCGAGCTAAATGCTGTTCAAGGGCCGCAGTGGGGTCTGGCGCGCCCATAATCGCTGCAGCTTGGGTCAAACTCTCTTCGCGAATAATGCCTACCATCAAGTGACGTAACTGCACTAAACCTGCGTCGATCCAAGGCTGTGCTGCTTCACGAAAACGATGACAATAGGGGCAGTTCGGGTCAGTGACAGTGTAAATCACGCGCGGCGCATTCGGGTCGCCATCTTGAACTAGACGAGCATCCGCGATCATGCTCCAAGCACGTTCCTGCTCTGGTCCGGTCACGGCTTGATAAAGCGGTTCAGCAGCAATATCTTCCCCGTCTAAATTCAATAAGTTACCAATTAGTACGTGTTCGCCATCTGGCGTTAAGTACAAGGCAATCGCTTGGCCTTGGAACCGCGCAGCATAACCCACTAGACCACCTGGAGCCTCGAACATATCAACTATCGTTAGTCCTTGCTGAGCTAACATTTCAATCGGTTTGGGTAAGTCTTTCGCTTGAACGGGAATAACGGCGAGTGTGGTCGCGGCAACAACACCGATCACCCAAGAATTAACGCGCATGCTTGGCTCCTTCTACAACTGCATAAACCTATAGAGCCTCGCATCATACGGAATTCTCGCGAATATTCAAATTCACTAATGAAAACAATCTCATCGGAAAAATTCGCAGAAGGGAATATTTTCGCTATATTGGCGTTTAGTTAGTTACGTTGCAGTAAAACAAAAACAATATATCAAAGGCCTAATTATGAACCTTTTGCTTCGCCGAACCGCGCTCAGCGCAGTTGCTGTTATGCTCACCTTAACCGGGTGTAATCAGGCTGAATCACCAGCCGCCGATAGTCCTACCCCACCAACGAACGATTACCAAGCTGTCCTCGAGTCGGTTTACTCAGCAGATATGCCCGGTGCTACCGTTGTTGTGTCGCGGCAGAACGAAGTCATTTTCTCCGGCGCAGTGGGTATGGCCGATATGGAAATGGCTGTGCCGCTTTCTGAGCTCAGCATCATGCGGCTCGCGTCCGTGACGAAGCAGTACACTGCCGCTGCAATCATGAAGCTGGTTGAGGACGGTCAATTGGCACTCGACGATACCTTGGCTAAGTTCTGGCCAGACAGCCGCTATGCCGATGCGACCATCCACCAGTTGCTTAACCACAGCTCGGGTATTCCTAGTTATACCAATATACCCGGCTATGTCACCGGCGACCCCATGCGCCGTCATGCTACCACCGAGGAGCTGCTCGACACCTTCATGGAATTAGAGCCCGACTTCCCTGCTGGTAGTGCGTTTCGTTACAACAATTCAGGTTACGTATTACTTGGCGCCATTATCGAAAAGCTAAGCGGCCAAGCATGGGACGACTATATTGCCGAAACTTTATTAGCGCCGCTGGGCATTGAACAAACGCGCTATTTTCCAGCCGAACCGATTCTTCGCCACCGAGCTCGCGGTTACCAAATCGACACGGAACAAGGTGTTGTTAATGCGCCATGGATTAGCCTCAGCCAACCGCATGCCGCCGGTGCGCTGAAAGCAACTGCGCTAGCCGTTGATCAGTGGCAGCGCGCGCTTCATCAGGGTGAAGTACTGCAGCCTGAAAGCTATGCGGCAATGATTCGTGAAGATGCGGTCACTGGCGAGTACGGGTATGGTTTAATGACCAGTTCACTCGCTGGCATGCCAATGATTAGCCACGACGGTGGTATTCATGGTTTTAATACCTCGGCGGTTTGGTTACCGGATAGTCAAGTGTCTGTGGTGGTATTGAGTAATTTCGCTGGCCACCAGCCGATGCCGGCAACTTTAGCGTACCGTTTAGCAGCGTATGCTGCGGGACAACCCTTCCCAATTGAAGACGAGCGTATCGAGTTGGCGCTGGAAACGTTGGAACGTTATCAGGGTACCTACCAGATTAATGCGAATACTCAGCGTACTTTAACGGTTCGTGACGGCCAGCTATACAGCCAACGTCAAGGCGGTACCGCGAGCAGAGCCTATCCGGTGAGCGAAACTACCTTCGTGCTCGAAAATTCCTTGGTTTATTTCACTATGGTGCTTGCTGACGATGGATCTGTATCTGGTGTTAACTTCTTTCAAGTCAACAGCGCCACACCGGAGTTTGCTTCCCGGATTAGCGACGAAGTCGTGGCGCGTCAGCGCGCTGAGCTGAGCGCGGAGCAATTGGAGCGCCTACTGGGCGCCTACGAGTTGCAGCCTGGCTTTGTTATTACCCTGCGACTCGAAGGTGAACAGCTACTCGCACAAGCTACCGGGCAAGGTGCATTCCCGGTTTATCCGGAGAGCGAAACGCGTGTTTATAATGCCGAAATCGGCATTGAAATGGAGTTTAACTTACCGGCGGAAGGGCCAGCCTCGAGTTTAACTCTGTTCCAGTCCGGTTTGGAAATTCCAGCCCCGCGGGTCACTGAGTAGCGGCAAGCTTAGTTGCGTAAAAAAGGGTCTGCTGTTCAGCAGACCCTTTTTTGTAGTGAACGAGGTTCTCAATAATTACAGATGGCGAATTACTTCCCGCGCATGCGCTTCGCCACGAGATGATGCGTCACGAATTAACCGCTCACCTTCAGCTCGAAGTTCCGGCGTAGCGCCATAAGTATAGAGTTGAAAGCCATAATAGGTCTGGGTAATCAAGTCGTCTTGCGCAATTAAATGCTCACCCCACTCTTTATTCCCAGAACGCATGGCTAAGTAACGCTGGGCTTGCACGTGGCCACCGCGAGCAGAACGCTCTAGCCACATTTGCACATCAACGTTACGTAACTGTTGCGACGCATAATTCATGTCTTGTGCCAGTGCCGCTAAATTGGCGAGGAAAAATTGATTCTGGGCGATACCGGCTGTTGCTAGCGGTAAAACGCGCGCAAATTCAGATTCCATATCGGCAACAAACTGTGCTTCGTCACCAAGCTGGAAGGTGATGCGTAAACTGCGCACCATAATCTGATCTGCACTAGCGTAGCGCCAGCGACCCTCGGAACGTTTAAAGCTGCGAAAAATTCCCGGATTAACCGTATTCAAAGGCACTGACGTAATCACGCGCCCGTTTGGTGCGGTAATTTGGAGTAAATCCAGCCACGACTGAATGCCTTGGCGTGCAGCCTGCGCAGGATAGGCCGGCACATCTCTGCGAGTCGACTCAGGCAGACGTACTTCGCGGCGTGGCCATTGCTCAACGTCAAATGGGACAATTACCGCACTGTGCAACTGCTGCATAAATGCCCGCGCTTCGCTGACCTCATCAGCTTCGAGGTGAGGTTCAATTTGCGCCGCAATTTCTGCAGCATGAGGATGCCCCCATTGTTCAGCCGCTTTAAAGTAGCCCAGCGATCGAACGGGATCATACTCGGTGCCCGCACCTTCAATCGCCAGCAGGCCAAGATTATAAGCCGCATCAGGACTGCCCAGGTCGAGAAACTTACGAAACTGATTATACGCAGTGCTAAAGTCTTGGTTGGCCAACGCAGTGACAGCGTCAAGCATAGTGCCGCGACGCTCTTCAGCTCGCACGTCATTGATGACCGCACTCGAGGCAAAAGCTAATAAAGCACCGGCTGCAATTAATGTTGTGAACCTTTTCACATCTCGCTCCTTTGGTCTGGTGTTCACCCCAGTTTGTTATCTGATTGTTAATTAATTCTACATAAATTTAAAGACCCCGATTAAAAAATAACTTGACCCATTGGATTACATGTGTAATCAATAGATGTATTACATTTGTAATCGGAGTGAGTCATGGTCGAAGTTAGTAATGCAGAGTTACACGTGATGCAGGTGTTGTGGCGACGTTCACCACAAACGGCACAGGAAATCGTTAACGAGTTACAGCAAGAATTTGATTGGCATGAAAAAACAATCAAAACCATGTTGAACCGCTTAACGCAAAAACAAGCATTGAGCTTTGTCAAACAAGGTCGCGGCTACCTTTATTCTCCAGCGATTTCGGAACAGACTTATCAACAACAAGCCAGCAAGAGTTTTGTCCAACGTCTATTTTCTGGAAAGGTTACACCGCTGGTGGCGCATTTCGCGGAAAAAGGTGACTTGAGTCACAAGGATATTGATGAGTTGAAAACACTAATCGCTCAACTCGAGGAGAAACGGTCATGATTAATAGTCTATCGACAAGTCTCTGGCTCATGGCCCTAGCCTGCGCCTTACTCCTTTTACTGCGCCGCCCGGTCTTGATCTACCTCGGTGCCCGTGTTCAATATAGCCTTTGGCTATTTGTTCCGCTTGCGGCTGTGTTGCCATGGCTACCGAGTTTACCGGTGACCGCTGGCATTGCGCAGCAATTTACCGTCACACCTGAGCTCATCCAAAATGCCGAAACGTACGCCGCAGCCAATCGGTTCCTTTGGGTTTGGTTATGGGCCGCTGGTACATTCGCCTTAATCGCTTGGATGGTCGCAACGTCGTGGCTGTTCTATCGCCGGCTTGGTCAAGGGCAATCCATTCAGTTGCATGACGCTTACGCATTACAGGCCTGCCATTTAAGTCACATCAAGTCGCCAGCAATTTGCGGCTTGATTCGTCCGCGCCTCTTATTACCGAGTGATTTTAACGAGCGCTATAGCGAACGTCAGCAAACCTTAATTATCGCCCATGAGCGTTTGCACTGGCAGCGTGGTGACCTTCATTACAATCTGTTTGCCTATCTGTTGCTTGCCTTAAATTGGTTCAATCCTTTGGCGTGGATGGCTTATCGCAGCTTCCGCCAAGATCAAGAGCTCGCATGCGACGCCGCAATTCTAGCGAAATATCCCGATGACGTAAAAACCTATGCTGAGGCGTTGCTGACCAGCTCCTTAGCATTCCAACACGAGCAAAAGGCTGCCTTGCAGTTCGGTACGCCGCATCTAAACCACTATGGAGCACACCCTATGAAACAACGGATTCAACAACTCACTATCCAGCGCGGTTTCAGCCGCTGGCCACTCCTTGCGCTCATCGCAACTGGCTTTGCCGCTTGGGTTTTCGTACTCAACCCCGCTGGCGCAACACAATTGATGACGACAAGCGCTGAAAATATTGAGCGTCCAACACCGACCCCGATCGTTCGGGTTAATCCACGTTACCCAGAAGCGGCTGTTGAGCAAGGCTTAGAAGATGTTGTCTTACTGCGCTTTGATATTACCAGTGAAGGCACGACGGACAACATTTGGGTGGAAGTTTCTACGTCCGATCCAATCTTCCATGATGCAGCCTCTGACGCATTAAAGCGCTGGCGCTTTGATCCGCGCCATCAAGGCCGTGACTACCGTGTCGCGATTGCCTTCGAAATTCCATAACCCTTTGAATTTATTTATGACTCTCCAAGCCGCCTATTTAGGCGGCTTTTTGTCGCAGGTGTGAAGCAGGTACTTACCTGCAGAAGCCACTGCCGATGCATATCCCGATTTTTAATAGATAAAACCTATTAACGCAAACGATTCTATAAGTTTGTGAGAACCCCAACCTGTTGCTATACCTATAGGTGTAAATTTCTTAGAGCGTCCATTTTTTGGAGGAAGATCATGAGCGAGAATAAAAATTCAGGCAAATGCCCAGTCATGCACGGTGCTAGCACGAGCATGGGCGGCGCGGGTACCAAGAATCAAGATTGGTGGCCAAATCAGCTGAACCTAAAGATTTTGCACCAGAACGACAAGAAATCCAATCCTCTCGGCGATGATTTCAATTATCGCGAAGCATTCAAGTCCCTCGACCTTGCCGCTGTTAAAAAGGACATCGAAGACGTACTGACGACATCACAAGATTGGTGGCCGGCAGACTATGGCCATTATGGTCCATTGATGATTCGCATGGCTTGGCACGCCGCAGGTACGTACCGCATGGGCGATGGCCGTGGTGGTGCTTCCACGGGGAATCAACGTTTTGCACCGCTGAACAGCTGGCCGGACAATGGTAATCTCGACAAAGCGCGTCGTTTACTTTGGCCAGTGAAAAAGAAATACGGTAATAAATTGTCGTGGGCCGACTTATTTATTCTAACCGGTAACGTTGCGCTCGAGTCTATGGGCTTTAAAACCTTTGGTTTCGGCGGCGGCCGTGAAGATATTTGGGAACCAGAAGAAGACATTTACTGGGGCGCAGAAACAGAATGGCTCGCCACCAGTGACAAAGAAAATAGCCGTTACTCCGGAGAGCGCGACCTTGAAAACCCTTTAGCTGCGGTGCAAATGGGTTTGATTTACGTCAACCCGGAAGGCCCTGATGGCAATCCTGATCCGCTGCTGTCTGCCAAAGACGTGCGCGAAACCTTCAAGCGCATGGCCATGAATGACTATGAAACCGTTGCCTTAACTGCAGGTGGCCACACCTTTGGTAAAGCCCACGGTGCCGGCGATGCTGCACATGTAGGCCCAGAACCAGAAGCTGCACCAATTGAAGCGCAAGGTTTAGGTTGGTTAAGCACTTATAAGAGTGGTAAAGGTGCTGACACCATTACCAGTGGTATCGAAGGCGCGTGGACACCATCACCCACGAAATGGGATAACAGCTACTTCAGCGTATTATTCGGGTACGACTGGGAACTCACGAAGAGCCCTGCCGGTGCATATCAGTGGGCGGCTAAGCAGCTTTCCGAGAGCGATCATGCGCCAGACGCAGCAGACCCAACACAACGTCGTGGACTCATGATGACCACTGCGGATATGGCCATGAAAATGGATCCTGATTATCGCAAGATCTCTGAGCATTTCCACAAGAACCCTGACGAGTTCGCCGATGCCTTTGCTCGCGCATGGTTCAAGCTAACTCACCGCGACATGGGACCTAAGTCACGTTACCTTGGTCCAGAAGTACCGGCTGAAGACTTAATTTGGCAAGACCCAGTGCCCGCGGTTGATCACGACTTGATTGACGCGGCTGATATCAAAGCACTGAAAGCTGAACTACTCAGCTCAGGCCTTGGTATTTCTGAGTTGGTCTACACCGCCTGGTCATCAGCGTCTACCTTCCGCGGCTCAGACGCGCGTGGTGGTGCCAACGGTGCACGTATCCGCCTAGCCCCGCAGAAAGACTGGGAAGTGAACCAACCAGAGCAGCTGAAGAAGGTTCTGGCGAAGCTCGAAGGCATTCAGTCTGCGTTCAATAGCAAGCAAAGCGGCAACAAGAAAGTTTCCTTGGCCGACTTGATTGTCCTTGGTGGAGCTGCAGCAGTAGAAAAAGCAGCGAAAGACGCTGGGTTCGATGTCACTGTACCATTTAACCCAGGTCGTACTGACGCGACTGACGAGCAAACTGACGCCGAGTCGTTTGACGTACTCAAGCCAGAAGCAGACGGTTTCCGCAACTACCTACCAAAACGCTTTACCGTGTCTGACGAGGAAATGCTAGTTGACCGTGCGCAGTTGTTAACGTTAACGGCACCAGAAATGACGGTATTGGTTGGTGGTTTACGTGTACTCGACGCTAACTTCAAAGGCTCGAAGCACGGTGTGTTCACCGACAAGCCAGGCACGTTAAGCAATGACTTCTTTGTCAACTTAACCGACCTTGGCACTGAGTGGAAAGACACCTCAAAAGATGGTTCTGAGTTCGTTGGTATCGACCGCGCCACAGGTAAAGAGAAGTGGAAAGGCACACGTATCGACTTACTCTTCGGTTCAAACTCACAACTCCGTGCCATTGCCGAAGTTTATGCACAGGACGACTCGAAAGAGAAGTTTGTCAACGACTTCGTTAAAGCATGGAACAAAGTGATGGAAGCAGATCGTTTCGATTTGCGTTAATCATCATCTGCACGACCAAAACTAGGGCCGCGAGAGCGGCCCTTTTTTATGGTGCTGGTTGGCTGAATATCAGCGCCGCTTGCTGCTGACTATAGCTTTGATGGAAGCGTTGTTGTAATCGCAATAAGTCCTGTTCAGTGGTGGTAAATGCTAGCGAGTTCGGTGCATCGCTTTCCTCTATTTGAATATTCTTGTCTGCGAGTAAATCTAAGAGGAGCTGCCACATTGGCCACGGATCATCAGTTCTTGGCACAAATAATGTCGCTGTGACCGAGATTGATTTGTGTCGGAGCTGCGAAAAATGAAAATGTTCCTGAGCATAATCGTAAATCGGGGCCACCACATCGACCGGCCGACCATAACTCGGGTAACGGTGGCCTGTAATAGCAGGACCGCTGTTCGCTTCCAAAACAATGTAATTATCAGCACGAATCGGCTGCTGAAAGTCGGTTGCCATCATGTCCACACCGACCACAGCAATGGGCGAAGCTAATTCAGCAACTTGCTCAGCGATCGTCTTGTAATCATCCGCGATGAATTCACTGCACTCAAAGGTGTCACCCCCGGTGCTAATGCTGGCTTTCTCATCAATACAGTACCACTCACCCTTCGGCAACACCGTGTGCGGATGATAGCCGTACTTTGTTAGACGTCGTAATCGGCTGCCATCGAGTACAATCGGTAACCGACATTCATTTGGATTCGTTCGTTTTTGCGCATTGCGCTGAGCAATTAACGCTTCGATCGTGGCCTGCCCATCGCCGCAAATGGCCGGTGGTAGCCGCTTGAACACGCTAATACAACGTCCACCAACCACCAGAAATCGGGCTTCTTCGGCATGGTGAAATTGCAACTCAAGAATGATCTGATCGCGCCCTTGATTGGCTGCAGCCGCTTCATCAATGGCAAGGTTAAGATTGTCTTGGTCGCTAACACCGACGGTTACACCTTGGCCTTGTTTACCCCAAGCCGGCTTCACCACACAAGGTTGTTGCCACCTCGCCAGAAATTGATAAGCAGGCTCTCGAAACTTGGCTGAAAATGATACCCCTTCAGCCACAGTTAAATAGTTTGCTTGAAGTTGATCGCGAAATTCAGCCTTGTTACGCAAAAAGCGCTGTGCGGCTTGATCATTTGGGTTACGAATATGTCCGCCACGTAATTCTAGGCGAGGCTCGCTGCCGAGTATTTCAAAGCCTTTCCGTCCTTGCCAAATAGGCACAAAACCCGAGCGCACAAAACGTTCCGCGATGACAAAACTATTTAAGTTGAGCGAACGCCGGCGATTTATAATCACATGCAGTCGTTGTTTATACTTCTGAATCGAATGTTCGGCACGCAAGTCCATTTCTGCTGCTCTTTAATTAAATGTGCTCTGTCCATCATAGGCGAATTTACAGATTTGCAAAGACACTGGAGGCCATCGCGAATAATCGAGTAGGAGGAGGCCTCACGGCCTCCGTCCTCTCACACCACCGGGCATACGGTTCCGTACCACGGCGGTTCATAGGTTACATTTGAGCTGATGGTAACTGTCCATCAATGATATCAATCCCAGTCTATCAAACAACTTTTTTGGTACTGCCTGATTCATGTGCGAAGCACCCGAGTTCCACCATGGACCGCGCCCATTGATAGAGCTTAGTGCTGCACGTTTCTCGGTAATACCCAGCCGCATCAACATCCGCGCGCGGGTTAAGCCTCGCTTCCATTGTCGCCAGAGTATCTTTCGCAGGTGGCGGCGAAGCCAGCCATCCAGTTCATTGAAGATACCTTTGGCGTCTGCGTAACGGAAGTAGTTTATCCATCCACGCAATTTAGGAGCGAGTTCACTTATCGTTTTGCGGATATTCCAGCCTTTAGCCATGCGAAGTAGTGCCTTGAGGTTGCCTTTCAGTCGCTTTACGCTTTTGTCAGCAACTTTGAGCCGGATATTGTATTTCCGGCTACACACCGTGTAACCAAGGAAGCTGCGCTTCCATGGTCTATCGGCAGCACTCTTTTCTCGATTGACTTGAAGCTTCAGGCGCTG
>SR_TP_S13solDRAFT_1000044_pt1 | contig 70536 bp, 52 predicted proteins | sample SodReaTP_S13sol_FD_11159 | JGI IMG/M metagenome (IMG submission 11159) | reverse complement strand
GGCCGTGACCGGCCATGGCCTGCACCGCCAGCAACACCACGATCACCGCACCGGAGATCAGCGCAGAAGCCCAGGTCTGCTGCGGGGCGAAGGGCCGCGGGTCCTTGTTGGAGAAGGCCCACATGGTGAAGGACGGCGAGGCCATGATGCCGGCCATGCTCATCATGTAGCTGAGCACCATCACCGAGGTCCAGGCACCACCGGTGGCATCCCCGACGTTGCTGACCCACTGGATCACCCCGGGTGTCGCCACGTAGCCACTGTGTCCGGCCGGTGTGAGGCCGGGCCGGCCGGCTTCCTGACCGCCGGTGACCAGATCCCACTGGCTCGCCGCAGCGATGGCGCGGGACAGATCCCCGATGGAACCCATGTAGTTGATGGCCACAAAGCTGATCGCGGTCATGCCGAACAGCAGCAGGATGCACTGCATGGCATCCACGTAGGCCACGGCTCGCAAGCCGCCCGACGCCACGTAGAACAGGACGATCGCGGAGAGGGCCCACATCCCCACGTTGGTGCCCAGCGCACCGTCCGTCAGGATGTTGAACAGGAACCCGGAGGCCCGCAGTTGGATACCCAGATAGGGGATCGCGAAGATGGTGGCAACGATCACCACCAGCCAGATAATGGCATTGCTGCGGAAGTAGGCGCTGTACATCTCACCCGGTGTCACGAACCCCCAGCGGCGCCCGATCATCCACTGCCGCTTGAGGAACAACATACCCGAGATGGGGATACCGATGGCGTACAGCCCGATATAACCGTACTGCAACCCGGTCATGTAGAGCAGACCGGGGTGACCGACAAAGGTCCAGCCGGACCACGATGTGGCGGTAGCTGCGAGTATGAATACCCACATGGGCACCGACCGCCCGGAAATAAAATAGTCACTGGCGGTTTTCGTCGCCAGGGCACCCTTGATGCCCCAGAAAATACAGTAGCCCCAATAGAGGCCGACGAAAACCAAAAGCCATATGGCCTTGGGTTCCATTATTTCTCCCCTCCATCACATATTCAACTTATTTATATTGCAGAGCAGCACCGACCCGGCATTACAACGAGAAGCAATTAAATCGGCTCGAGACCACTCTGATCCGGATTCTAGTCCAGCGGATATCGTTTTCCAATCTGCTGTTTTTGAAGTATTTTTCCACTTTTCAGCGACAAACTTCCACTTTTTTCACACGCGCCCAAAAAAACTTTCCCGCCGCTCTCAAAAAAGAGAAAAACCGCCTGCGTTCCTCCCTTTTTATTGGCGACGGAATAAAAAACGAGCCATTTCTAGACGGCACTTCAGGCACTTTTTTGCCAGTCAACATTCCTGGCAAAAGCGGCTATCTTTGACGGCACGCCACAATGGATCCCGATCCACAAGCGGATGCAGAGGACTGACAGCACATGGAGATTGAACGCCTGGCCTCGGCAGAGGCCTTCGGTGCCGTAGGCAACGAGGCCCTGAGCGCCTTGTTGGCCCACGGCACAGAGCACCGCCTGGAGGATGGCGAGATCATCTTTCGTGTCGGGGAGCCGGATCAGAACATCCTGTACATCGTCTACGACGGCCGCGTCACCCTGACCGGTACGGACGGGACCAGCACCCTGTACGAAGCCGTGGCGCTGCTCGGTCTGTCTAGCTACTTCGACGACGAGCCCTACTCGCTGACTGCCCGGGCGACGGGCCCCTGCCACCTCATCGAAGTGCCGTTCAGTGCTGTCCGGCGCCTGGAGCGGGAGCACCCTGCTCTCGCCGACGCCTTGAGTCACATCATTGCCGACCGCATCCGCGCCGGGACCACCCAGTGGCGCACGGGCGCAGTGGGTGCCCTTTCGCAGCCCGTCCGCTGGGCCATGACCGCGCCCCTCGTCAGCCTGCCGGCTAGCGCCCGTCTGACAGAGGCGTACCAGCTCATGGCCGCCCGCGGCATCGGTAGCCTGGGGGTGGTGGATGCACAGGACCAGCTGATCGGGCTGGCCACCATCAAATCCCTTGCCCAGAGCGTGCTCATCGAACGGCAGAGCCCGGATGCGCAGCTGTCCACCGCCGCCATGCCGGCCCGGCGCATCCCGCCGGATGCAGCACTTTGGCAGGCGGAGGAGATCCAGGCCCGGGAGGCGCTGAAGTACCTAGTGGTGGCCGAAAACGACCAACCGCTGGGCATGCTCTCGCAGAGCAACATCATCGAGACCATTCGCGCCCACCAGACCCTGTTGCGGGACCGGGTGGCCCGTGCGGTCACTCTGACCGACCTGCAGGCCCTGGCCGCCGAGTTACCCACCGTCGCCCGCCAGGCGCGTGAGGCCAACCGCGAAGCCAGCCGGGCAGTCACCCAGCTCAGTGAATTCCACATACAGCTCCAGCGATGCTGCGTCGAGATGATCCTCACGGAGTTGGCATCGGAAGGTCTTGGCCCCCCGCCCCGGCGCTATGCACTGCTAATCATGGGCTCCCTGGCCCGGCGGGAGTCGCTGCTCAATCCGGACCAGGACAATGCCCTGATCATCGCCGATAACCGGCCTGGCGAGACGGAGCCGAGCCCCCTCGACGACCGCGAGCAACGTTGGTTCGACACCTTCGCCGATCGCCTGAATCACCGGCTGGACGCCTTGGGCTACGACTGGTGCCAGGGCGACATCATGGCCCGCACGCCGGTATGGCACCGTCAACTGGGTGAGTGGCGGCAATGGGTCATGACGGCGACCCGACACCCGAACGGAGACCGGGCCCGCTGGGCCAATATCTTTCTGGACTTTGAACTGCTGCAGGGCGATGCCGGCCTGGTGGATGCGCTCTGGCGGGCGGTCCTGGAGGCCGTTGCGCAGCACCGAAAGCTGCTGCGGTTCATGGCCGCCGACGACGCCGAGGGCTCACCGGCGCTCGGGCTGTTCAACCGGTTGGTCACCTCCGAACGCGAAGAGGCGCGGGGTCGGGTCGATATCAAACGTAACGGCATGCGCATCCTGGCCAATGGCTGCCGCATTTACGCCCTTGGCCACCAGGTGCGGGCGACCGGCACCCTGGCCCGCTTGCAGGCCCTGCGCCACCACGGCGTGCTCACGCCGGACAAGGTGGATTCGTTGGTGGCCGCCCAGGAGGCCCTGCTGGGCCTGCTGCTGGACCACCAGCTCCGGCAGTGGGGCGAGGGCCGGCGCCCGGACAAGTACATCGCCCCGGACAGGCTGGACGAGATGCAGCGCCAGGCGCTGGTCACCAGCCTGCGCGCCATTCGCCGGTTCCAGGACCGGGTGCAAGGCGTCTTCGGCCTTTAGCGGAGTGCTCACTGATGCCTGGCACCACCCTGCCCCTCCGGAACGGACACCACCTTTGCGGCCACCGCCCAGCCCCCGCCCCGGCCCCCGAGCGCCAGCTGATCGCAGCGCGCCTGGAGGCGGCACGCGGGCCACGGACGGGTGGGGGTCCGGCCCGGGTTGCCGCGGCACAGGTGCATCTGGTGGAACGGCTCCAGGCCCGGGGCCTGCCCGCGGGTCGTATACAGCGCCGGCTTACCACCCTGAACAATACGGTCATCCGCCGGCTCGCCCGGCAGGCGGTGGCGGTGGCGATGCGCCGCGGCGCCGGTCCGCCACCGGTGCGCTTCTGCCTGCTGATGATGGGATCAAGCGCCCGTGACGAGCACTTCCTGGGACCGGACCAGGATCACAGCCTGGTCCTGGCGGACTATCCCGACCGGGATCACGACCAGGTCGATGCCTGGTTCCGCGGCTACAGCCACGACTTGGTAGCACACCTGGAAGCCGCCGGCTTCCCTCGTGATAGCGGTGAGGTCATGTGCACCAACCCGCTCTGGCGCAAGACGCTAGAGCAGTGGAGGCAGCAGGTCAGCACCTGGGCGCGGCGGGCTGACTCGGTCAGTCTCTGCCTCGCCGATGTACTACTGGACTGCCGCCCGCTGTTCGGCCCCCCGGCACTGGCCCGCGCCCTGCGCGCCGCGCTGAACCGGCAACTGACCACACCGGCGTTCCTGAAGGCCATGGTTACGGCCCATACCGACCGCGGTGTCGGACTGGGGTGGTTCAACCGTCTGGTCACCATGGACCGGTCCGATCCCCACCAGGGGTGCATCAACCTCAAGCACACCGCCCTGCTGCCCTTCATCACCGCCACACGGCAGTTGGCCCTTTACCACCGTGTCCCCGCACTCAGCACCCGGGGGCGCTTACGGGGCCTCCACCGCCGGGACGCCCTCACCGAAGCCGACCACCAAGCCCTGCAGACGGCCATGGACACCCTGGCGGACCAAGTCCTGCGTCACCAGCTCCGGCAGCTGCACGAAGGGCAGACAGCGGACTATTTCCTCGACCCGAAGGCCCTGCCGACGGGGGAGCGGCACGCCTTGAAACAGGCCCTGAAGCGAATTCGCCGCTTGCGCGACCAGGCGCGCAATGACATCACCGGACAGATCTTCTGAGGAGGCACGAAGACCATGTCTGTCTCTGATCATAGTGAACACTGGGTGGAGCGGATCAGCCGGGGTCTGCTCGGCCGGCACGCCACGCCCACCGGCCACACCAGCCGCCGACTGCTGTTCTGGGCGCCGGCAATGGGGCTGGCCGTTCTGCTGACAGCGCTGTTGCTCGGTCTCGCCTATCTCTCCCTCTCCGCGCTGCCCACCGACGCCGACCCAACACCCCTGGTGGTCGCCTTCGGCGCTGCGGGACTGCTCCTGTTGGCGGCGATCACGGCCATCTGGCTGTTGCTGGATGCCACCGTGCTGCGCTCCCTCTCCGCGCTGGCCCGGGATGCCGCCATACTGGCCTACACCAACCCCGATCACCGGCTTCAGCTGCCGTCGGTGCACCTGCTCGGGGAGTTGCCCGGGACACTGCGCAACCTCGCCCGCCAGTTGCAGGTCCGGCGCCGTGAGGTGGAGGCGGCAGCGGCAGCGGCCGCCGAGCAGGCCGAGGCCCAGAAGGCGCGACTGGAGGTGGTGCTGCGCGCCATCCGCCAAGGCGTCGTGGTCTGTGATGCGGACGGGCGGATCCTGCTCTACAACCCCGCCGCGGGTGAGCTGCTCCACAGTGACGCGCTGGGGCTTGGCCGCTCCATTCATGAACTGTTGAACCCCGCCGCCATTGAGCACCCCCGGCAACTGCTGCAACACCGACTGGGCCAGGAGGAGAGCGACCCGGTGGCTGACGATGGCGTGGAGTTCGTCTGCACCACCGTCGATGATGGCGCCCTGCTCCGCTGCCAGATGAGCCTGCTGCCCACCCACGGTCCGCTGCGCTCGGCCTTCGTCATCACCCTGGAGGACATCACCCACCGGATCGAAGGGGTGGCGCGCCGCGACCAGGCCGTGCGCAGCGCCGTGGAGGCCCTGCGCTCGCCCCTGGCCGCCGCGTCGGTGGCGGCGGAACTGCTGAGCGAGTACCCGCAGATCGACGACGACTCCCGCCGCCGGTTCATTGACATCGTGGCCAAGGAGAGCCGCGTGCTGGTACAACGTTTCGAGCAGATGGCGGAGGCCGCCCAGGCGCACGTCTCCGCCCCCTGGACCATGGCCGATATCAGCAGCGACGACCTGGTGGACAGCGTGCTGCTGCGCCACCACGACACCCTGCCCCGGGTGACACTGGCCGGGCTGCCGCTGTGGCTGCACGCGGAGGGCCATGCCATCGGCCTGGCGCTCACCCACCTGTTGCGCCACCTGAGGCGGGACCACGGCGTCCAGGCCGTGCGCATCGAAGCCCTGATGGGCAACCGCCGGGTCTACCTGGATATCTCCTGGGCGGGCGATCCGCTGCCCGGCCCTATCCTGGAGCAATGGCTCGAGGCACCGTTGCCGGAGGCCACCGGGGAATTGACCGCCCGCGCTGTGTTGGAGCGGCACAACAGCCTGGCCTGGAGCCAACGGGTTGGCCAGCTGCCCGGCCGGGCGTGCCTGCGCATACCCCTGCCCGCTTCCAGTCGCCAGTGGAACCCGCCCGGGGAGCGGCTCCCCCCGCGACCGGAGTTCTACGACTTCTCCCTCGCCGAGCAGGCGGGGGACCAGGTTGCCCTGCTCGACCGCCCCCTGGACGCGTTGGCCTATGTCGTGTTCGACACCGAGACCACCGGCCTGTCACCGGCGGAGGGGGACGAGATCGTCTCCATCGCCGGGGTACGCATGGTCAACGGCCGTATTCTGGACGGCGAACGATTCGAGCAACTGGTCAATCCGGGCCGGACCATCCCCCGTAGCTCCATCCTGTTCCACGGCATTCACGATACGACGGTCGCGGACAAGCCCCGCATCGAAGCCGTACTGCCGCGATTCCACACCTTCGTCGGCGACTCCGTACTGGTGGCCCACAACGCCGCCTTCGATATGAAGTTCATCCGGCTGAAGGAGCAGCGCTGCGGCGTGCGCTTCGACAACCCGGTGCTGGACACGCTGTTGCTCTCGGTCTTTCTCCACGACCACACCGCGGACCACACTCTGGAGGCCATCGCCGCCCGACTCGGGGTGGAGGTGACTGCGCAGCATACCGCCTGGGGGGATGCCCTGGTCACGGCGCGGGTGCTCGCCCGCCTGTTACCGCTGCTGCGCGAACGCGGGGTTCACACGCTGCGGGATGCGGTGGCGGCATCGGAGCGGATGGTGGAGGTGCGCCGGCAACAGGCGCAGTTCTGATGAAGAGGGGGGAGGCGCCGGCGCGGGGCGGTGAACCGCCCCGCACCCCGCTACTGCTGTGGATCAGTCCTCGCGGGCGGCGCTGTCCTTCGCTTCACCGGCCCGGGCCTGCTCGGTGAGCAGGGCGTTGACGCGCTTGACGAAAGCGGCCGGGTCCTCGAGCTGCCCGCCCTCGGTAAGCAGGGCCTGGTCGTGGAGCACCGCCGCCCAGTCGCTGAAGCGGGCATCGTCCAGCCCCTTGTCCAAGCGCTGCACAATGGGGTGGTCGATGTTGATCTCCAGTGCCGGCTTGCCCTGGGGCATGGCGTGGCCGGCGGCCTTGAGCAGCCGCTGCATCCCCATGCCGAAGTCGTACTCGCCGACCACCAGGCAGGCCGGGGAGTCGGTCAGGCGGGTGGAGACGCGCACCTCGCTCACCTTGTCCTCCAGTGCGCCCTTGAGCTTCTCCAGCAGGTCCTTGTGGCTTTCGGTGGCCTCTTCGGCGGCCTTTTTCTCCTCCTGGTCCTCCAGGTCGCCCAGGTCCAGGCCGCCCTTGGCCACCGACTTCAGCGGCTTGCCGTCGTACTCGTTCAGGTGGGTGATGACCCACTCGTCCACCGGATCGGGGAGCAGCAGCACCTCGACGCCCTTCTTGCGGAAGACCTCCAGGTGGGGGCTGTTGCGCGCCGCGTTGAAGCTCTCGGCGGTGACGTAGTAGATGGCCTCCTGGCCCTCTTTCATCCGGCCGATGTAGTCGTCCAGGCTGACCGCCGGGGTCTCGTCCTCGTCCTGGGTGGTGGAGAAGCGCAGCAGCCTCGCGATGCGCTCGCGGTTGGCGAAATCCTCGGCCACGCCCTCCTTCAGCACCTTGCCGAAGTTGCCGTAGAACTCGGCGTACTGCTCCGGTTCGTTCTTGGCCATCTTCTCGAGGCGGTCGAGGATGCGCTTGACCGACGCGCTGCGGATCTTGTCCAGCAGCGGGTTGTGCTGCAGCAGCTCGCGGGAGACGTTGAGCGGCAGGTCGTCGGAGTCCACCAGCCCGCGCACGAAGCGCAGGTAGCGCGGCATCAGCTTCTCGGTGTCCTCCATGATGAACACGCGACGCACGTAGAGCTTGATGCCGTGGGCCGGCTCCCGCTCATACAGGTCGAAGGGCGGGTTCTTCGGGATGTAGAGCAGCGAGGTGTAGGACTGGCGCCCTTCCACGTGGTTGTGCAGCCACACCATGGGGTCGTCGAAGTCGTGGGCCACGTGCTTGTAGAACGCCTTGTAGTCGTCGTCGCTGATCTCCGACTTGGGCCGCGTCCACAGGGCATTGGTGTTGTTCACCGTCTCCCAGGTCTCGGCCGCCTCGGCCTTCTCGGCCTCGTCTTCCTGCTCGTCCTTGTCTTCAGCCTGGGCGGGCATCTGGATGGGCACGTCGATGTGGTCGGAGTAGCGGCGGATGATGCCCTTCAAGCGCCAGTCGTCCAGGTACTCGCTCTGGGACTCGGGCAGGGTCAGGACGACCCGGGTACCGCGCTCGGGGTTCTCCTCGGATTCCAGCGTGTAGGCGCCCTTTCCGTCGGAGGACCAGCGCACGCCGTGCTCGGCGCCCAGACCGGCCTTGCGGGTGTGCACGGTGACGTGCTCGGCCACCACGAAGGCGGAGTAAAAGCCGACGCCGAACTGGCCGATGAGCTTGGCATCCTTCTGCTGGTCGCCGGTAAGCTGTTCCAGGAAGGCCTTGGTGCCGGAGCGGGCGATGGTGCCCAGGTTCTCCGCCACCTCATCACGGGTCATGCCGATGCCGTTGTCGGCCACGGTGATGGTGCGGGCGTCCTTGTCCACGGAGACGCGGATGCGCAGGTCGCCCTCGCCCTCCAGCAGGGATTCATCCTGCAGGGACTGGAAGCGAAGCTTGTCGATGGCATCCGAAGCGTTGGAGATCAACTCGCGTAGGAAGATGTCCTTGTTGGAGTAGAGCGAGTGGATCATCAGGTGCAGGAGCTGCTGCACCTCGGCCTGGAACTCCAGGGTCTCCTTGTGTGCGTCTGTCGCCATGGCTGTCTGGCCTCTCCTCGATTTGGCAGTGAATCACGGGGTTGCCGTCAATTCGGAACTGCTCGAGATCTGGGGCCAGCACGGGGATTTTTCAAGGGGCCGGACTGATGCCGGGGGGCAGGCGGCAGAGTCAGGGGCGGGCTACTGCGGGCCGGGCGGCTCCTCGCTGCGATCGGAGAGGAAGAAGTACATGCCCACCCCGGCCAACAATACCCAGAGCACCAGCACACCGACACCCAGCCGCTCCCACAGTGGGCCGACGAAGAAGAGTACCAGCACCGACAGGCCGAGAAAGATATGGCCCAGTGTCATGCGGTTCAGAGTCATTCAGCGTTGTCCTCGCTCGTGCACCAGCAACCAGCGCTTGCGTTCCAGCGCCCGGTCCGGCGCCCCGCCCCGGTAACCGCCCAGCCCCTGGCGGGCCACCACCCGGTGGCAGGGCACCAGGATCAGCAGCGGGTTGGCCGCACAGGCCGTCCCCACCGCCCGCGGCGCGCTGTCCACCTCGGCCGCCAGCTCGCCGTAGGTGCGGGTCTCGCCGGCGGGAATGGCCAGCAATGCGGTCCGAACGCGCTGTTGATAAGGGGTGGCCGCCGGCGCCAGGGGTAGATCCAGGGGCACGCTTGGGTCCGCAAACCAGGCAGCCAGGCGTTCGGCGGCACGGTGCGCCAGCGGGTGCCGGGAACCCACCGCACCAACGGTCGCGCCATCGTCCCAGTCCACCGCGGTGATCACTCGCGCATCACCGCGAAGCGACAGCGGGCCGAGGGGTGTATCCAGCGTGATCTGCCAGGTCACTGGCACGGCACACCTCCCCGCCCGGCCCGCGCCGGATCAGAACAGGTCCGGGGTCTCGTTCTCGTCGGTGTCCCGGGTCTGCATCGGCCGCTCCCGCGGCGTGATCCAGTCACCGGTGACCATCTCCTTGTAACCGGCCCCCGGGCCCACCATGGGCAGCACCGAGGCCTCCGGGTCGATCATGACCTCCAGGAAGGCCGGCCCGTCGAACTCGATAAAGGCCTTGAGCGCCTCCGGCACCTCGGCCTTGTCGGTGACCCGCCGGGCGAACTCGAAGCCGTCGGACTCGGCGCACTTGATGAAGTCCTTGCGGTGCAGGGACTTGTCCGAGCCGGAGAAGCGGTCACCGAAGTAGAGCCGCTGCCACTGGCGGACCATGCCGTCGCCGTTGTTGTTCAGCAGCAGCACCTTCACCGGCAGGCCGTAGGTGGTGGCCGTCTCCAGCTCGCCCAGGTTCATGCGCAAGCTGCCGTCGCCGTCCACGTCGATCACCAGCGCATCCGGCCGGGCAAACTGGGCGCCGATGGCGGCCGGCAGGCCGAAGCCCATGGTGCCCATGCTGCCGGAGGTGAGCCAGAGGCGCGGGTCGCGGTAATCGCAGTACTGCGCCGCCCACATCTGGTGCTGACCGACGCCGGTGGCGATCACGGCCCGGCCGCCGGTGACCTTGTTCATCTCCTCCAGCACGTAGTGGGGCTGGATCACCTCGCTCTCGCGGTCGTAATTCATGCCGTGACGCTCACGCAGCGCCGTGCAGTGGTCCAACCAAGCCTGGAAGTCGCCCTTGAAGCCCATGGACTCGCCGTAACGGAGGAGCTGGCGCAGGCTGCGGCCCGACTCTCCCACGTGGGCCCAGTCCACCGACTTCACCTTGCCGATCTCGGCGGCGTCGATGTCGATGTGAGCGATCTGCTCGGCCAGCGGGGCAAAGTCCGCCACCTTGCCCGCCACCCGGTCATCAAACCGCGAGCCCACGGCGATGAGGAAGTCGCAGTCTTCCACCGCGTAGTTGGCGTGGGCGAAGCCGTGCATGCCGAGCATGCCCATGCAGAGTTCGTCGGTGGTGTCGACCGCACCGAGGCCCATCAGCGTGGTGACCACCGGGATACGGAAGTGTCGGGCAAAGTCCCGCAGCTGCTCGGCCGCATCACCGTTGATCACACCGCCGCCGGCGTAGATCAGCGGCCGGCGGGATTTGGCCAGCATCTCGAAGAACTGGCGGCACTTGCGATCGGAGAGCTTGGCGGAGCGCAGCGACTCCATGCGCTGGCGGTAGCCGCGCATGTCCAGAAGGCCCGTGCCCTGGAACTGCCCGATCCAGTTCTGGCTGTCCTTGGGCACGTCCACCACCACCGGGCCGGGCCGGCCGGAGCGGGCCACCTCGAAGGCGGTGCGGATGGTCGCCTCCAGCTGTTCCGGCTTGGTGACCAGGAACACGTGCTTGGCGCACGCCCCCATGATGTTGACGATCGGCGCCTCCTGGAAGGCGTCGGTGCCCATGGCGTGAGTAGGCACCTGGCCGGTGATGGCCACCACCGGGATGGAATCGGCCATGCAGTCCCGGATGGGGGTAACGGTGTTGGTGGCCCCGGGGCCTGAGGTGACCATGAACACCCCCACCTTACCGCTGGCCCGGGCGTAGCCGGCAGCCATGAAGCCGGCGCCCTGCTCGTTGGCGGGCACGATCAGCTTGATCGGGTCGTCTTCGCTGCCATCCGGGCGATGCCGCTCGTTGTAGCGGAAGATAGCATCGTAGGTGGGCAGGATGGCGCCGCCGCTGTAACCGAATACCGTGTCTACACCTTCCTGGGCCAGTACCTCGACGATCATGTCGGAGCCGGACATGGTTTCACCGGCAACGGGGTGGGCCTGCGGGTCGGTGTGCTGTTCGGTCTTCGCGGTTGCGCTGTCCATGGTGCTCATATACCTGTTGCGGATTAACGGTCTGCCAGGTTCACCGGCACGGATGGCCGGCAGGGTGACCCACCATCATACGGTGGGACAGCCCAAACTGGAACCCGCGGCAGAATGCACCAGCCCGTCCCGGGGCGCCGTCTCAGCCCGGTTTCAGGCTCAGGCAGACGGAATTGATGCAGTAGCGCAACCCGGTCGGCATCGGGCCATCCGGGAAGACGTGCCCCAGGTGGGCATCGCAGTGGGCGCAGCGCACCTCCTCGCGCACCATCCCGAGGCTGTGGTCCTGGAGAATCCGCAGGTCGTCGTCGGAGACCGGCGCCCAGAAGCTGGGCCAGCCCGACCCGGAGTCGTACTTGGTCCGGCTGCTGAACAGCGGCGTGTCGCAACAGACACAGTGATAAGTGCCCGATTCCTTGCAGTGGTAGTACGCCCCGGTAAAGGGCCGTTCCGTACCGCCCTGACGACAGACGGCGTACTGCTCATCGGTCAGCTCCGCCCGCCACTGGGCATCGCTCTTCTCCACCCTGGCCATGGGGCATGTCCTCCTTCAGCTGGTCGTTAGGGTGTTATTAATATTGGCTCTCCCGGGTCACAACCGCCACCAGGCGCGGCAGCCAGGCCGAGGCGGTGCCGGGCAGCCAATGATCCACCCGGTCGCTGAGCGGGGTGGCCTCGGGGTTGATCTCCACCACCGGCACCCCGGCGGCCAGCGCCTCTTCGGGCAGGGACGCCGCCGGCTGCACCAGCGTGGACGTGCCCACGCTGAGCACCAGGTCGGCCTCGACGACTGCCTGGAAGGCCTGGCGCAGGGCCTGCTCCGGCAGCATTTCGCCGAACCAGACCACGTCCGGGCGCAGGGGGCCACCGCAGCGGGCGCAGGCCTTGGCGGGTGGTTCGGCCACCGCCGCGCAGTGGTGGCAGCGATCTCGATCGATGCGGCCGTGGAGTTCCACAACCCGGTGACTGCCGGCACGCTGGTGCATGCCGTCGACATTCTGGGTGATCACCCACAGCGCCGGGTTGGCCGCCTCCCAATGGGCCAGCGCCCGATGTCCGGCGTGGGGCTTGGCGCGGGCCACCAGCTCACGACGCCAGGCGTACCAGTCGAGCACCCGCTGCGGGTGGCGCTCGAACGCCTCCGGTGTCGCCAGCTCCATGGGGTCGAAACGCGCCCAGAGCCCGGACTGGGCCTCGCGGAAGGTGGGCACGCCGCTCTCCGCGGACATGCCCGCACCGGTAAGCACCACCGGCCGGCGGGCAGCGCGCAACCGGGTGACCAGATGCTGATTCATTGCCTCGCTCGCCACATCCCGCTCCCGCATTCGCTACAATGGCCACCTCACCAGCATGACCCATCAGCCAGAGGGAACCCAAGCGATTATGAGCGAGATCATCCTCATCAACGTCTCCGGTCAGGACCAGCCCGGTCTCACCTCCTCGCTGATGGGCATTCTGGCGGAGTACAACGTGGGCATCCTGGACATCGGCCAGGCGATGATCCACGACACCCTGTCACTGGGCATCCTCATCGAGGTGCCGGAGGAGGCCAACGTCTCGCCGGTACTCAAGGATGTGCTCTTCCACCTGCACGACAAGGGGATGCAGGTCCGTTTCACCCCGATTAGCGAGGCGGAGTACAGCGCCTGGGTGGCAGGGGCCGGCCGCGCCCGTTACATCATCACGCTGCTCGGCCGACGGATCACCGCCGAACAGATCGCCCGGATCGCCAGCGTGATCAGCGCCCAGGGGCAGAACATCGAGGATGTCATCCGCTTGTCGGGACGCCGGCCGCTGCACAAGGCAGGGGAGCATTCCCGGGCCTGTGTGGAGCTGACCGTCCGCGGCCAGCCGGTGGACCTGGACGCCATGAAACGCGACTTCCTCGAGATATCCGGCGAGCTGGGCATCGACATCTCCTTCCAGGAGGACAATGTCTACCGGCGCAACCGCCGCCTGGTGGCCTTCGACATGGACTCGACCCTGATCCAGCAGGAGGTGATCGACGAGATGGCCAAGGCAGCCGGCGCCGGTGAACAGGTGGCCGAGGTGACCGAGGCGGCCATGCGCGGCGAGATCGACTTCAAGGAGAGCCTGCGCCAGCGGGTCGCCTGCCTGGAGGGGTTACCGGAATCCACCCTGCAGACCGTCGCGGAGCGGCTGACCTTGACCGAGGGCGCGGAGCGCCTGGTGCGCACCCTGAAAAGCTTCGGCTACCGCACGGCGATCATCTCCGGCGGCTTCACCTACTTTGGCCGCATGCTGCAGGAGCGCCTGGGCATCGACTACGTCTTCGCCAACGAGCTGGAGATCGAGGGCGGCCACCTCACCGGCCGCGTCACCGGGCCCATCGTCGACGGGCCGCGGAAGGCCGAACTGCTCCGCGAGATCGCCCAGCAGGAGCAGATCCGCCTCGACCAGGTGATCGCCATCGGTGACGGCGCCAACGACCTGCCGATGCTGCGTCTGGCCGGGCTGGGCATCGCCTTCCACGCCAAGCCGGTGGTACGGGAGAGCGCCCGGCAGTCCATCTCCACCTTGGGGCTGGACGCCACGCTGTACCTGATGGGCATCAAGGACACCGAAACCCCGGCCTGAGTCAACGACAATAAATATTTACGCTGCCCGATTATTTGCTGATAATCCATCAGGGGAATCGGTGACGGAATATCAAGAACACGAGGGGGCTAGATGAGCTGTCCAGGTTGCGAGCAGGTCCCGGAACAACAACAGGGCGCGGGAACGCTCTACATCCTGCCGGCCCAGCCCCACGCCGCGGCCACCATCGCCGAGGCGGTCATCGGCAAGGGCTGGCCCCTGGAGCGCGAGGGCGACTCGGTACTCTCCGTACCGGTCCCCGATGGCGAACTCGGCACCGTGATGGGTGCGCTGAACGAGGCGCTCACGCCGCAGGAACAGGCCGCCTGCCTGGCCAACTTCTTCACCGAGGGCGACAGCTGGTCACCGCAGGCGCTGCTGGCCACGCGCCCACTGGACGTACTGGTGGCCCGCAGCCAGTCGCAATGGCTCAGCGACCTCATCGATGAGCAGCGACTGCAGATGCACTTCCAGCCCATCGTCCACGCCGACGACGGCCGCACCGTCTTCGCCTACGAATCCCTGGCCCGGGGGCTGGACGCCGACGGCGGACTCATTTCCCCGGGCGAACTCTTCCCCGCCGCCCGGGCCGCCAACCTCATGTTCCACCTGGACCGGGCGGCCCGCGTCAGCGCGATCCGCCAATCCCACCAGCACGGCATCCGTCACCCGGTTTTTATCAACTTTAACCCCACCGCGGTCTACGACCCCGGGTTCTGCCTGCGGACCACATTCAAAGAGGTGCGCCGGCTGGGCATCGAGCCGCACAACTTCGTCTTCGAGGTGGTGGAGACCGACTCGGTGGCCGACGAAGCGCACCTGAAGTCCATCCTGGAGGAATACCGCCGCCAGGGCTTTCGGATTGCCCTGGACGATCTGGGCGCCGGCTTCGGCTCGCTGACGCTGATGAAGCAGATCCGCCCCGACTTCATCAAGCTGGACCGGGAGCTGGTAGACGGCGTGCACTGGGACCGTTACAAGGCCGCCATCACCTCCCACCTGATCGAGATGGGCAAAACCCTCCAGGTGCAGATCATCGCCGAGGGGATCGAGCAGGCCGAGGACTGGCACTGGTTACGCGAGCGGGGGGTGCATTACGTCCAGGGCTATTACTTCGCTCGGCCGGCCAGCCCGCCACCGACGCTGGACTGACCCACAGGACGACCCCGGGGTCAGCCCAGACCGTGGCGGCGTAGCTTGCGGTACAAGGTGCGCTCGCTCACGCCCAGCATCTGCGCCAGGCTGGCGCGATCGCCCTGGTGCAACGCCAGGGCCCGGCCCAAGTAGTGCGCCTCCGCCTCCTCCAGCGTCAGCAGTTCGTCCTCCGGCAGCACCGCCAGGCCCTTTTGCCCCACCACCTCCGGCGGCAGGTGCTCCACCAGGATCTCGGGGCCATCCGCCAACAAGCTGGCCCGCTCCAGGACATTGCGTAACTCCCGGACATTGCCTGGGAAGTCATAGGCCTGCAGGCCAGCCAATGCCTCCTCGGAGAGCTGACGCCCCTGGCCATACTCCAGCCGCCGGAGGATCGCCTCACACAGAATCTGCAGGTCATCCAGCCGGTCACGCAACGGCGGCACGTTAATCGGAAAGGTGGAGATCCGGTAGTACAGGTCTTCCCGGAACTGGCCCTGCTCCACCATCCGGCGCAGATCCCGGTGGGTCGCCGCCACCAGCCGGAAATCGGCCCGTCGCGGCTCCACACTGCCCACGCGCCGGAAGCTGCGGGTCTCCAGCAGCCGCAGCAGCTTTACCTGCAACGACAGCGGAATATCCCCCACCTCGTCCAGGAACAGCGTCCCTCCCGCCGCGGCCTCCACCAGTCCGATCCGTGAGGACACGGCGCCGGTAAAGGACCCCTTCTCGTGACCGAACAGCTCGCTCTCGAACAGGGTCTCGGTAAGCCCGGAGCAGTCCACCGGCACGAAGGGCGCCTCGTGGCGGAGACTGGCGTTGTGCACGGCCCGGGCAATCAGTTCCTTGCCGGTGCCCGTCTCACCCTGGAGCAGCACGGAGACATCGCTGGGTGCGGCCCGGGTGACCAGCCCCAGCATCCGGTTGAAGGCCCGGGAGCGCCCCGTGAGCTCACTGCCATTGGCCTGGGCACTGGCCACGGGCAGAGGCCGCAGCACCTCGATGAAGAAGCGGGTATCCCCTTCCGCCCCGGGGACAGGCCAGGTTTCCACGTCCACGTGTTCCTGCCCATGGGGGCCATGGTGAACGTGCAGCACCCGTTGTCGGCGCCGGGTATTCAGCGACGCACGCAGCGGACAGGCCTCGCCGGCCTGGTCACAGGGGACCTGGTAATGGTGGGAGACTTCGAAGCAGCGCACCCCCTCGCGCAGGGGGATATCCCCGTAGAGGCGTCGGTAGGCGCGGTTGGCGGCCAGGATGACGTAATCCAGGCCGATAAGAATGGCCGGCTCCTCGAAGGCCTCGAGCATGGCCTGGGCGTCCGGTAACCAGCGGGCGGTCGCCCCCACCCGCGCCACTTGCTCGGGCAACACGCAGTCGCCCTGGGCGTAGTACGGGCAGGGGTCCACCTCGGCATCCCGCAGGATGCATTGATCGGGGGCGTTGCGGGCGCAGGGGCCACGAGGATCGTCACTCATGGCCCCATGATAGCCCATTGCCCCCGGCGGCTCAGTGGTAGCCCTCACCCGGGCGCACCTTGCCGCGGAAGACCCAGTAGGTCCAACCGGTATACCCCATGACCACCGGCAGCACGAACAGCATGCCGATAAGCAGGAAGAGCTGGGTATCCGGGCTGGAAGCCGCATCCCAGAAGGTATGCTCCGGCGGCACCGCATAGGGCCACTTGCTGATCAGCATCCCCACGTAGAAAGAGGCGAACAGGGTCATTGCGGCGACAAAGGGCGTGCCCTCCTGACGCAGCTCCAGCGCCCGCCACAACCAGTAACTCACGACCACGGTGATCGCGGGGAACACCCACAGCCAGTGCAGGTTGTCCATCCAGCGGTTCATCACCTCTTCATGGGCGAGCGGCGTCCACAGGCTGACGATCACGAAGAAGGCCAACACCGCGATCAGCGCCTTGCTGGCGATGCCGCGGGCCCACTCCTGAAGATCGCCCTCGGTCTTCATGATCAGCCACGCGCAACCGAGGAGCACATAACCGACCACAACACCCAGACCGGTCATCACGGTGAAGGGCGTCAACCAGTCCAGCGGACCACCCACGTAGGTAAAGCCCTCGGTCTCGAAGCCCTGGATATACGCGCCGGCCACGGCCCCCTGCGCGAAGGCGGCCACCCCGGAGCCCAGGGTAAAGGCCCAGTTCCACAACGGCCGCGAGCGCGAACCGGCCTTGAACCGGAACTCGAAGGCCACACTCCGGAAGATGAGCCCGGCAAGCAGCAGAAACACGCCGATGTAGAGGGCCGGCAGGAAGACGGAGTAGACGAGCGGGAAGGCCCCAAGCAGGCCCGCCCCACCGAGCACCAGCCAGGTCTCGTTGCCGTCCCAGACCGGGGCCACGGAGTTCATCATGACATCCCGGTCTTCCTCGCTCCGGGCGAAGGGGAAAAGGATCCCCACGCCCAGGTCGAAGCCGTCCAGCAGGACGTACATGAACACGCCCAGCCCGATGATGGCGATCCAGATCAGTGTCAGATCAAGTAATTCCATTGCGCTATTACCTCCCGCTGGGCTGCGGCATCTCGTCGTCGAAGGCGGAACCCGCCGCGGACATGGGGCGCTTGGGGTGCCCGCCGGTGGCCGGCGTCTCCACCTCGATGGCCTCCGGGCCCTTGCGGATCAGCCGGGTCACGTAATAAACCCCGGCAGTGAACACCACCGCGTAGACCGTGATGTAACCGATCAGGGTGAACAGGGCCATGCCACCGGTGAGCGACGGCGAAACGGCATCCTCAAGGCGCATGATGCCGTGCACCACCCAGGGCTGGCGCCCCACCTCGGTGACGAACCAGCCGGACAGCACCGCGATGAAGGGCAGCGGAATCATCCAACTGAACACCCGCAGGGTGGCATTGGACTCCCACAGGGTGCCGCGCCAGCGCTTCCAGGCACCGACGAAGGCCATCAGGATCATAAGCATCCCGATACCCACCATGATGCGGAAGGCCCAGAACACGATCGGCATGTTGGGCCTATCCTCCGCGGCCCAGTCCTTGAGCCCCTGAACTTCGCCATCCAGGGAATGGGTGAGAATCAGGCTCGCCCCGTAGGGGATGCCGATCTCCAGGAAGTTGCGCTCCTGCTCCATGCTCGGGATGGCGAACAGCAGCAACGGCGCGCCCTCCTGGGTCTCCCAGACCCCCTCCATCGCCGCCACCTTCTCCGGCTGATGCTCGAAGGTGTTCAGGCCGTGGATGTCGCCCACCACCAGCTGCGCGGGTGCGACGATGGCCAGCAGCACCACCGTCATGCCCAACGCCTTGCGGGACTCCACCACCGCCCGGTCACGCAGCAGGTACCAGGCGCTGACGCCCGCCACCACGAACCCGGCGGTCAGGAAGGAGGCCAGGGCCATGTGGAAGAAACGCGGCCAGAAGGAAGGATTGAAGATCGCCTCCATCCAGGACGTCACGAAGAACACCCCGTCCCGCAGCTCGGTACCGGCCGGGGTCTGCATCCAGCTATTGGCAGAGAGGATCCAGAAAGAGGAGATGAACGTCCCGATGGCCACCATGCAGGCCGCGAACAGGTGCGTGCCCCGGGGCACTTTGTTCCGCCCGAAGAGCAGAATGCCCAGGAACACCGCCTCGAGGAAGAAGGCCGTGATTACCTCATAGCTGAGAATCGGGCCGAGGAAGTTCGCCGAGGCGTAAGAGAAGTCACTCCAGTTGGTCCCGAACTGGAACGACATGACAATGCCGGACACCACGCCCATGCCGAAGACCACGGCAAAGACCTGGGTCCAGAACTTGGCGAGGCGCTCGTACACCGGGTTGCCGGTGCGGTAAAGCAGCGCCTCCAGGGTGGCAATGTAGGACGCCAACCCGATGGTAAAGACCGGGAATATGGCATGGAACGACACCACGAACCCGAACTGTAGTCGCGAGAGAAAAACCGGATCCAGCTCCATTATCAACCTCCGTTGCAACACTGCGACGCTGCAGCGAGCTGTTCGTACGCGTCGGTAGCAAGCCGTATGCCACGGTGCACCACTTCGATGCGACGTCCCTTTTTCCTTCACCGGATCATGGGCTTACACATAGATATGGCACTCGGCCCCGTCACATCACCGGATCACCGACGCGGCATATGACAGACACGGCTGTCACCTGACTGTCATTTTTGGCAGCGCTTCCCGGCCAGTGATCTCTCGGTTGCGCGTCGCTAACTTACCGACCGCGCTACATATCATAGATCATGGCCCCACCCGCTTTGCTCCACCCTGCGACAATCGGCCGCGGAATTTCTGCCAATGACGGCAGAACCCGACCATTCCACTCTGGCGTGCAGCTTGCAAAGCAAACCAGGACTTGTGGAACAACCAAGGAGTGCCCACAGATGGAACAACAGACCGCCATCCTGCGCATGCTCATGCGCAACAGCCGGATGTCGTACGCCGAGGTGGCCAGGGAGCTGGGCTGCTCCCGCGCCCACGCCCGCGAGCAGGTGCAACGTCTGGTTGAGGATGGGGTGATCGAGCAATTCACCGTGGTGCTGAACCCGGACAAGCTCGGGCGCACGGTATCCGCCTTCCTGGACGTGGAGGTGGCGCCGAAGGGGCTGGAGGCGGCCGCGGAGGAACTGGCCGCCACCGACGAGGTGGTCAGCCTTTACATCATGAGCGACATGCGCAGCCTGCACATCCACACCCTTACGGCGGACAACGCCGGACTGGACCGCTTCATCCGCGAGCACCTGCTTGGTCGCGACCACATAGTCCGACTGGACTGCAAGCTGCTGATGGAACGGGTGAAGCACCGGCGCGGCGGGCCCAGGCTGTAGGGCCGCCGCGCCGGAGGGGGCCGTCAACCGAAGAAGGTGCGGTGCAGCATCAGCACTGCGGTAATGAACAGAAACAGTGCAAAGGCGCGGCGCAGCTGCACCGTATTGAGGCGCATGGCCAGTTTCACGCCGTAGGGTGCGAAGAACACCGTGGCCGGGGCGATCAACAAGAAGCCGAGCAGGCTCACGTAACCGATGCTGAACGGCGGCCGGTCCGGCACCCCGAGGCCGGCCCAGAGAAACCCGATGACCCCGGGGATGGAGATGATGCAGCCAATGGCCGCGGCCGTTCCCACCGAGCGGTGCATGGGGAACCGGAGCGCCTGGAAGATGGGCACACTCAGGGTCCCTCCACCGATGCCCATCATGGTGGAGACCGTGCCCACGAAGCCGCCGATGGCGCGCTGGCCCCAGATGCCGGGCGTTCGCTCCGCCAGATGCGGCGGCGGGGCCGCACGCGCCATGTTCAATGCCACCAGGAGAGCGACGAAACCGAACACGCCGGTCAACACCGCGCCCGAAACCCAGGCGCTCAGGGCCACCCCCAACAGCACGCCGATCAACAGAGCCGGCCAGAGCGTTCTGAGCAGCGGAACATCCACGGTGCCATTGCGGTGGTGGTTGATGGCCGAACGGAGCGAGGTGGGCACCACCACTGCCAACGACGTGCCCACCGCCAGGTGCATCTGGACCGCGGGGTCCACTTCCAGCAGGGTGAAGACGTAAAAGAGCACCGGCACGATGACGATACCGCCCCCCACCCCGAGCAGCCCGGCCATGATGCCGGCCAGCACCCCGGTGCCCAGCAGCCCCACGACCAGTAACACCAGCTCCAGACCATTCATACGCCCGCCACTCCCCCATCGCTGCGCGGATCGGATGCGGCGAGGATGTTGCCCGCATCATCGCGCACCAGCAAGCCGGCGTGGCCCATGGCGCTGTTGCAGGCCGGCACCACTTCCAGGTCGTGCCCCTGGCCGCGCAGGGTTTCCACCAGCGCCGGCGGGAAGTCGGCCTCCAGCTTCAGGGTGTCCGTGCCGGCGCCCCAGGTCTTGCCCAAGAGCCAGCGCGGTGCCGCCACCGCCTCGCCCGGTGATTGGTTGAACACCGCCGCACGGGCAAAGACCGCCGCCTGGGTCTGTGGCTGCCCCTCGCCCCCCATGGTGCCGTAAACCAATGTGCGCCCGTCCTCCAGGCAGGCCATGGCCGGGTTCAGGGTGTGGAAGGGCCGGCGCCCCGGGTGCAGGGCGTTGAGCGCCCCGGGGTCGAGCGAGAAACTGCAGCCACGGTTCTGCCAGGTCACCCCGGTCTCCGGGACAACCACGCCGCTGCCGAACTCGTGGAACAGGCTCTGGATGAAGCTCACGCAACGGCCCTCGGCGTCGATGGCGCCGAGCCAGACGGTATCGCCCAGGTGGGCGGGCTGCGGCCAGGGCAGCGCCCGCTCCCGGTCCACCGCATCCGCAAGGGCATCGAGCGCTTCGGGCCTGAGCCACTGCTGCGGGTCCTCCGGCAGGTGGTCCGGGTCGGTGACCACGCGGTTTCGCACCAGAAAGGCCTGCTTGATGGACTCCACCATCGCGTGCACCCACTCGGGGCTCTCGGCCGCCACCGGATGGCGCCGCTGCAGCCGGTCGAACACCCCGAGAATGATCAACGAGGCCAACCCCTGGGTGGGCGGCGGCATATTCCAGAGCGTACCCAGGCTGTGGTTCATCTCCAGCGGCGCCACCTGACGGGCGGCATAAGCGGCCAGATCTTCAGGCTGCAGCGGGCTGCCGGCGGCAGCCAGCCCCTCGCCGAGCGCCCGGCCCAACTCGCCGGTGTAGAAATCCTGCAGCCCCGCACGGGCGAGCCGCTCCAGCGTGTCGGCCAGTGCCGGCTGACGGAACCCCTCCCCGGGCACCGGCAAGGCCCCGCCGGGCAGGAAATGCGCATCGAACCCCGGTTGGGGGGCCAGCTCGCTGTGCTTGTCCCGTGTAGCCTCGGCCTGACTGCGGGTTATGGCAAAGCCGTCGCGGGCATGGGCAATGGCCGGTGCTAGCAGGCGACCCAGGGGCAAGCGACCGCCCCACTCCGCCTCGCTCAGCGCCAGCGCCTTCCGCCAGCCGGCCACCGTCCCGGCCACCGTATTGGCGGCCACCGGCCCGCGGTGGGGGATCTCGTCCAGGCCCTGCTCGCGGTACCAGGCCGGGGTGGCCCGGGCCGCCGCCGTGCCACAGGCCTCCACGCCGAGCGGTGCCTTGCCGGGCTCACGCAGCAACCAGAAGCTGTCGCCCCCGAGCCCGTTCATGTGGGGGTAGACCACCGCGATGGTGGCCGCCGCGGCCACCATGGCCTCAATGGCGTTTCCTCCCTCCTCCAGCACCCCGGCACCGGCCTCCGCTGCCAGATAGTGCGGTGCCGTGACCGCTGCCCGCAGCGGCTCATTATTGGCAAGCATGGTTTTGTCTCCACCTGTTCTCAGTTGATTGGATGCGCCTTGCATTCTTTTCACAGGACCGGTTCCCGGTCCACCCGGGTCACCAGCCGATCAGCTCCGGCAACCAGAGCACAATGCCGGGGAAGTACATCAATACCGCCAGCGTGATGATCTGAATGGCCACGAAGGGCACGGCACCACGGTAGATCTCGCTGGTCTTCACATCGGGCGGTGCCACGCCCTTCAGGAACAGCAGCGACCAGCCGAAGGGTGGCGTCAGGAAGGAGGTCTGCAGGTTCATGGCGATCAGGATGGCCACCCACACCATGGAGATCTCGGGGTTACCGCCCAGGAAGGGCAGGAACAGTGGCACGGCGATGTAGCTGATCTGAATCCACTCCAGGAAGAAGCCCAGAAAGAAGATCAGGACCAGCATGAAAATCAGCGTGCCGTAGAAGCCACCCGGCACCCAGTCGAACATCGCCTGCACGAGCAACTCCCCGTCCAGGCCCCGGAACGCCAGGGCAAAGACCTGCGATGCGATCAGCACGAAGAAGATCATGCAGCTGATCCTCAACGTCATGGTCACCGTCTCGCTGAACACCGTCCGGTTCAGCCGCCCGGTGAACAGGGTCAGCAGGAAGGCCCCCACCGCGCCCACCGACGCGGCCTCGGTGGGCGCGGCAACGCCGCCGACGATGGAGCCGAGCACTGCAAAGACCAGACCCAGGGGCGGCAAGACCACGATGGCCAGATCCTTGGCCAGCGCCATCCGGCTGACCGAAGCCCGCTCCTCGGCGGAGATCGCCGGCACATCCCCGGCGGAGAAGAACGCCAGCGCCAGCAGGTAGGCCAGATAAAGGCCGGAGAGCAGCAGGCCCGGAACCAGCGCGGCGGCGAACAGGCTGCCGACGGAGATGTTCATGATATCCGCCAGCACCAGCAACACCAGGCTGGGCGGAATGATCTGGCCCAGGGTCCCGGCCGCGCAGATGGTCCCGCAGGCCACGCTTCGCTTGTACCCCCGCCGGACCAGGGTGGGCAGTGCCATCAGGGTGAGCGTGACGATCGCCGCGCCGACTATGCCGGTCGCCGCCCCCAGCAGCACGCCCACCAGGATCACGGCAAGGGCCATGCCGCCGGGCAGGCCGCCACAGGCGTGGCCGATCACGTCCAGCATTCGCTCGGCTATTCGCGATTTCTCCAGCATCACCCCCATGAAGACGAACAGGGGGATGGCCAGCAGGGTGTAGTTGGTGATCACCCCGTAGATCCGCGAGGGCAGCAGTTCGAAGAGCCAGCCCTCGAAGCCGATGAAGCCGAACACGAACCCGGTCGCGGCGATGGCGAAGCCCACCGGCATGCCGGTGAGCACCAGCACGAAAAAGCCGATGATCATCGCCAGCGCATAGTATTCAAGCGGCATGGTCTCAGGCCCCCTTCAGCGCCGCAGCCTGGCTGCGTTGCAGCCAGAGGGCGTGATAGTGATAGACCAGCTTGCGGCCGTTGGTCAGCGTTTGCGCCAGGGCCTCGATGGCCACGAAGACAAAGCCCACCACCACCAGCGCCTTGGGAATAAAACGCCAGGGCAGTCCGGAGGAGTTCGGCGACCGCTCACCCCTCACAAAGGAGCTCTCTGCGAAGGGGTAACCGAAATAGATAATCAGCGCGGCGCAGGGCAGTGCCACAAGCAGCGCCGTGAGGAAGTTGAGCCAAAGCGTGCCGGTGCGGTTGAAACGGTGCGAAATGATGTCCACCCGCACGTGGTCATCGTTGCGCATGGCATAGGCGATACCGAGCATGGCCGAGAAGGCCAGCAGGTACCACTCCAGCTCCTGCGCCCAGACCGCACCAAAGCCGAATGCATAGCGGGCCACCACGTTGCCGAAGACCAGCATCACCATGGCCACCAGCGCCACCCCGGCCAGCAGGCCCGCGAGCCCGCTGATGCGGTGCAGCCAGGTTTCGAGAAATAGCGTCGTGCGCAGCATGACAGTTCTCCCGGGGGTGCAGGACGCACCCCCACGGTGTGGATTGGGCATCAGGAAAGAGGGAGGGCTTAGCCGAGCATCTTCCGACCCTTGTCACGAATCTGGGTCTGGAAGATGGTCTCGCTGTTCTCCTGCCACTCGTCGTGCTTCTTCTTGAAGGTCCAGAAGGACTCATTGACCTTCTTCACCAGCGGGTCCTTGGCGGACTCATCGCTCATGATGTCGCGGGTCGCTTCGAACAGCGCGTCGATGACATCCTCGGGCAGGGCCTCGAACTTCACCCCGTGGTTCTGGATCAGGTCCTGCAGCGCCTCGCCGTTGCGCGCCTCAAGCCAGGCGTGGGAGGTGAGGTTGCACGCCTGGGCGGCGTTCTTGATCACCGCCTGCAGGTCGGCCGGCAGCTCGCCGTAGGCATCCCGGTTGATGGCGACCTCGGTGGTGGTGCAGGGCTCGTGCCAGCCACTGGAGTAGTAGTAATCGGCCGCGTTGTGCAGACCGAGCTCCCGATCCAGGTAGGGACCGACCCACTCGGCGGCATCGATGGCGCCACGCTCCAGGGCGGGGAAGATCTCACCGCCGGGCAGCAGTCGGGCGTTGGCACCGATCGCGTTGTAGACATCGCCGGCCAGCCCGGGCATCCGGATATTCAGGCCACGGAAATCATCCAGGCTCTCTACCGGGTTACGGAACCAGCCCACCGGCTGCACCCCGGTGCAACCCACAGCGAAGGGGATCAGGTTGAAGGGCTCGTACACCTCCTTCCAGAGCTCATAGCCGCCACCGTCGGTCAGCCAGGCATTGAAGCCCTGAAAGGTCATGCCGAAGGGCACCGTGGTGAAGTACTGCGCCGCCCAGCTCTCACCGGCCCAGTAGTAGGAGCAGCCGTGGTTGAGCTGGACCTGCCGACCCCTGGACGCCGCATCGAAACCGTCGAACGCCGGCACTAGCTCATCCGCTGCATAGACGCGGATCTGGATACGGCCATCGGACATCTCTTCCACCCGCTTGGCGAAGTCCGTCGCGCTGCCCGGTCCGGTCTGATAGAACGGCAGCCCTGCGGGCCAAGTGGTGGTCATCCGCCACTGGAAGGTCTCCCGCGCCTTTACGACGGCCGGCGCTGCCACCGTGCCCGCGGTCACGGCGGCCGCGGAGCCGCCCAGCTTGAGGAACTTGCGTCGATTGATGGTCATTGGCTTTTCTCCTGCAGAGATCCGATAGTCCGCACGACCGGGGTCGCGCTTGGGGATACGGTCAGCAAGAGCCGGGCCAAACCCCGAAAAAACGACATAGGTTATTGTTATAAATAGCGAAAAAACATCAGAACCATCACCCACAAGCGCCCCCGCTCTTGCACCAGCCCGAGGCCCGGCAACCGGTCAGCCGTTGGCCGGAACGGGGGGCTCAGACGTCGCTGGGCACCATTCCGTGCAGCACCTCACCCTTGGCCGATACAAATGGTCAGTCCGCCACGTCATGTGGTTGACAACCGGTCGCAATGCGCCGAATCGGCGCGCCCGCACCTTTCTGGTGCACCCGAAACCGCTGCCATCGTGCTACGCTGCTGCCGGTTACACGCACGGGAGGAACCACCGCTGAGAGCCCTCACCCTGGCCATTGCGCTGCTCCCGCTGCTCTGTGCCCTGCCCCCGGCAGCGGGCGGCCCGGACACCGGCGCTGGCGGCCTACCCACCGCGGCCGCGCCCACCACCCCGGCGAACGCCCAGCCCCTCCGGATCGGTGTACTCGCCTGGCGCGGGTCTGAGCGCGCCCTCTCGAGCTGGATGCCCACCGCCGAACACCTGCGTGAACGCCTGCCCGACCATGCGATCCGCCTGGTCCCCCTGGGGCTCGAGGAGATGGAAACGGCCGTCGCCAGCGGCGAACTGGACTTTCTCATCACCAACCCCGGGCACTACGTTCACCTGGAGAACACCCACGGCGTCGGGCGCATCGCCACCCTGGAGACCCACACACTGCAGACGCCCAGCCAGGCCCTGGGCTCCGTGGTGATCGCCCGGGCGGACCGTGATGACCTGCAGGCGCTCAGTGACCTGGCCGGCCAACGGCTCCTGGCCGTCTCCCCCGAGGCCTTCGGCGGCTTCCAGATCATCCAGGACGAGTTGCGCCGGGTGGGCATCCAACCGCGGCGCGATCTGCAGGAGTTGCGCTACACCGGCTTTCCCATGGACCAGATCGTCGACCAGGTGCGGGTCGGGGCGGCAGACGCCGGTATCATCCGAAGCTGCCTGCTGGAAAGCCTGGTGGCGGAGGGCCTGGTTGAGCCGGAGCAGTTCCGGGTGGTGGGGGAGCGCGCCGAGCCGGGCTTCCCCTGCCGGCTGTCGAGCCGGCTCTACCCCGATTGGCCCTTCGCCCGCCTGGCCCATACCGATCGTGACCTGGCGCGGCGCGTGGCCATCGCGCTCATGGAGATGGCACCGCCCGAAGACAGCGAGGCCCTGGGCTGGACGGTGCCGCTCTCCTACCAACCGGTCAACGAGCTGTTTGAGCGCTTGCGCATCGGCCCCTACGCCGACTTTCCAGAGAACCCGCTGGCGGAACTGCTCTACCGCTACCGCTGGCCCCTGCTGGCGGGCCTGCTGGTGATGCTGATCGGCTTCGGCCACCACGTGCGGGCGGAATACCTGATCCGGCAACGCACTCAGGCGCTGCACGAGACCATGCGCCAGCGCGAGGCCGCCGAGGAGGCCGCCCGCCACCGCCAGGAAGAGCTGGCCCACGTGGCGCGCATCAGTACCATGGGGGAGCTGGCGGCGGGCCTGGCCCACGAGCTCAACCAACCCCTCGCTGCCATCGTCAACTACGCCAACGGCTGCCGCCGCTACCTGGAGCCCATGGACGAGCGGCAGGTACCGCAGAAGGCCCGGCTACTAGAGGCCACAAGGCATATCGCCGAGCACGGTGGGCAGGCGGCGGAGGTCATCCGCAACCTGCGCGCCTTCCTGCGCAAGGAACCGGGCGAGTTCCGGCCAGTGGATGTCAACCAGATCATCGATGAGGCGCTGGGCTTCATGGCGGTCGCCCTGCGGCGGGCGCAGACCCGGGTGGAATGCCGACTGGGCACGGGCCTGCCGCCGGTACGGGGCAATTCGGTGCAGCTGGTCCAGGTGCTGCTGAACCTCCTGAGCAACGCCCTGGAGTCCCAGGCCGAATTGCCCGCAACAGCGCGTTTCATCCATCTTTCCAGCGAACGTGCCGGCGATCGGGTGCGCATCACCGTGGCCGACCCCGGCGAGGGCATGGCCGAAGCCGTCCGTGCCCGCGCCTTCGAGCCCTTCTTCACTACCAAGGACCGGGGCATGGGGCTCGGGCTCTCCCTCAGCCACTCGCTGGTACAGGAGCACGGCGGGCGGCTGAGCCTGCGCCCCCGCAAGTCTGGGGGTACACTGGCCACCATCGAACTGCCGCTGCAGGAGGAGACCGACGCATGAGCCCAGCCAACAGCGACCGGGTCTGGGTGGTGGAAGACGACGAGCGGGTCCGTCGTTCCCTCACCTGGCTGCTGGAGTCGGTCGGCCTGGCGGTGCACGAGTTTCCCGGCGCCGAGCCCTTCCTGGAGGCGCTGGACCCGACCCGACCGGGCTGTGTCCTGCTGGATATCCGCATGCCCGGGATGGGCGGGCTGGAGCTGCAGCAATTGCTGGCCCGCGACCACCCACTGCTGCCGGTCATCCTGATCACCGGGCACGGCGATGTCCCCATGGCCGTGCGTGCGCTGAAGGCCGGCGCCTACGACTTTTTTGAAAAACCCTTCAACGACCAGGAACTCCTGGAGCGGGCGCAAGCCGCCATCCAGCAACACCGGGCCGCCCTGGCTGAAGCCGCCAGCCGCGCAGGCATTGAGCAGCGCATCGCCCGCCTCACCCCCCGGGAGCGGGACGTGCTCGCGCTGATGCTGGAGGGGGCGCCGGGCAAGGTCATGGCCGCCCGCCTGCACATCAGCCCCCGCACCGCGGATGTCCACCGCCACAACGTGATGGAGAAGATGGAGGCCGCGTCCCTGGCGGAACTGATCCAGCTCTGCCTGGCGGCCGGGCTGAAGCCCGGGTAGCCCGCCGAGGGCAACCACTGACCCCCACCGCAATACCCGAGTGTTTTAATAACCTACCAGTAATTCCTTTAGACCGACGCGGAAACCCCACAATATCCGCGCCTACGCCCCCGCCGTACGCTGACTTCCAATGGCATCGAAACCACCCCGGGAGTCAGCACCATGAAGATCAACCGCCGTAGCTTCCTGAAAAGTGCCGGGGTTCTGGCAGCCGGCACGGCCAGCGCCCCGGCGGCCGCCGCGGAGGCCGCCGCGGAGCCCACACCCCGATGGGCGATGCTCATCGACCTGCGCAAGTGCATCGGCTGCCAGGCCTGCACCGTCTCCTGCATCCACGAAAACGCCGTCCCCGAGGACAGTTACCGCACCGTGGTGACCACCTACGAGGTGGCCTCAGAGGGGCGGGTGGACGCCTACATGCTACCCCGCCTGTGCAACCACTGCGCTAATCCCCCCTGCGTCCCGGTCTGCCCGGTCGGCGCCACCTGGGCCGAGCCGGGCGGCGCGGTGCTGGTGGACAACGAGCGCTGCGTCGGTTGCGGCTACTGCGTCCAGGCCTGTCCCTACGACGCTCGCTTTATCAACCACGAGACCCAGACCGCCGACAAGTGCACCTTCTGCCTGCACCGGGTGGAGGTTGGCCTGCTGCCCGCCTGCGTGGAGAGCTGTGTCGGGGGGGCGCGCATCTTCGGCGACCTGAACGAGCCGGATGGCGACCTGCGCCGGGCCATGGACGAGGCTGAATCGCTCAAGGTGCTGCGCCCGGAACAGGGCACCGCACCCCACGTCTTCTACATCGGACTGGAACCGGAGTTCGCCGGCGACGTGGACGCCGAGCCGGTGCTCTGGGCCGCCCGTGCCGAACGGAGATAAACGCCATGGACCCCACAATCATCGAGATGGTCAACGTCAGCCGCGAGGTGGCCTGGCTGCCCTGGGCAGTACAGTACTTCTTCCTGATCGGCTTGAGCATCGGCGCGCTGCTGATCGCCCTGCCCGGCACCCTGTTCGGCCTGCCGCGCTGGCAGCGGGTCAGTGCCATCGCCCTGCTGGTGGCACTCATCACCGGCCTGGCCGCACCCGTGGCCCTGCTGGCGGACCTGCACCAGCCCTTCCGCTTCTACCACTTTTACCTCTACCCGCAGACCAGTTCCTGGATGGCCTGGGGGGCGTTCTTCCTGCCCGCCTACATGCTACTGCTGGTGATGCACGCCTGGCTGGTCTACCGGCCTGCTCTCAGCGAACAGGCTGAGACCGGGCCCCGTCTGCTGTCCGGGCTGTTTCGTCGCCTTGGCGGCGAGGCCCGCCCCCGGCTCCAGCAGGCCAGCGGCCTGGCCGCGCTGCTGGCGGCCCTGGCCGTGCTGACCTATACCGGCATGGAACTGGCCGTAGTGGCAGCCCGCCCTCTCTGGCACACGCCCCTGCTGCCCTGGCAGCTCTTCGCCACCGCGCTGGTGGGCGCCGCCGGCATGGCCCTGCTGCTCCAGCGGCTGCTGGTGGGTGCCGGTGATGCCGATACCGTGCGCCACCTGCAGCGGCTGCTGATCGGCAGCGCCATCGGTGTAGCGGCTATCGGCCTGCTCTGGCTGTTCCTGGGCTTCAGCGGCACCAGCCCCTCCTACCAACAGGCCATCACCCAGCTCACCCGCAACCCCGGCTGGCAGCTGAACGCCGCCTGGACAGCGCTGGCCTTGGTGGCGCCGGTGGCCGCCGCCTGGCTGCTGCCCCGGCACGGCTGGCTCAGCGGCCTGCTCGCCCTGCACTTCGCCTGGATGTTCCGCTGGTCGGTCTTCATGGACGTCCAGTCCCTGCCCAAGGCCGCCGCCGGCTACCAGCCCTACGTCCTGCCCTTCGGGACCGACGGCCTGCTGGGCATCGTCGGCACCGCGGGCCTGGTGGTCTTCCTGGTGCTGATACTGAGCAGCCTGCTGCCCTGGCAGCGCCCCGCCCTTCCCGCCCTGTCTCACCACGACCCGGCCACCCTGCCGGGCCACCGTTCCGAGGAGGTCTGAGCCATGGACCGTTCCCGTCGCAATCTATTGAAGACCGGCGCCGCGGGCGCCGCCCTCGCCACCGCCGCCGTGGGTTATTCCGGTGTGCTGGGCAAGATGAGCAAGGGCCAGTGGGCCGGAGAGCGCCCGCCCAGCGCCCTGCACGGCAAGTCGCTGGCACCGGAGTTCCAGGTGGACGCCATCACCGGCGCCATCACCCCCAATCCGGACCAGCGCACCGCCTTCACCATGTGCATGGGTTGCACCACCTTCTGCGGCGTGCGCCTGCGCATCGACCGGCAGAGCGGTGACGTACTGCGGGTGGCCGGCAACCCCTACAGCCCCCTCTCCGCGGACCCCGCCCTGCCCTGGGAGACACCGGTGGAGGAGGCGCTGCACAGTCTCTCCCGCCACGGCAAACGCGGTCTGGAGGGCCGTTCCACCGCCTGCGGCCGGGGCGCAGCAGTGCTGGAGCAGATGCGCTCGCCCCACCGGGTGACCCAGCCCCTGAAGCGGGTCGGCCCGCGCAACGGCGGCGAGTGGCAGCCCATCTCCTTCGAGCAACTGATCGAGGAGCTGGTGGAAGGGGGCGACCTGTTCGGCGAGGGGCACGTGGACGGCCTCCGCGCCATCCGCGACCTGGACACCCCCATCGACCCGGAACGCCCGGAACTGGGCCCCCGGGCCAACCAGTTGGCAGTGATCGACGCCGCCAACGACGGCGGCCGCGCCTTCGCCCAGCGCTTCTCCCGGCTGGCCTTCGGCAGCCAGAACTACGCCGGCCACGGCTCCTACTGCGGCGGGGCCTACCGCTCCGGTTCGGCGGCCATGTTCGGCCACCTGCGGCAGATGCCCCACGCCAAGCCCGACTTCCGCCACGCGGAGTTCGTGCTGTTCATCGGCACCGCGCCCGGCAACGCGGGCAACCCCTTCAAGCGCCAGGGCCGGCAAATCGCCGACGCCCGCAGCGACGCCGGGCGCAACTTCGAGTACGTGGTCATCGACCCGGTGCTCACCCACGCCGGCAACAAGCCCAGCGCCCACGCCGGCCGCTGGGTACCCATCAAGCCCGGCACCGACGGCGCCATGGCCATGGCCCTGATCCGCTGGATCCTGGAGAACGAGCGGGAGGACCAGACCTACCTGGCCCAACCCAACCCGGACGCCGCCGAGGCCGCCGGCGAGGCCAGCTGGAGCAATGCCACCCACCTGGTGGTCCAGACCCCCGGTGATCACCGCGACGGCCGCATGCTCCGGGCCGCCGACCTGGGCCTGGGCAGCGACGAACAATACGTGGTCCTCCCGGACGACGGCGACGAGCCGGTGGCCCACGACCGTCTGACAGGCCCTGCCCGGCGCTACTTCCGTGGCCAGGTAACCACCGCCGACGGGGAGACCCTGACCGTCACCACCAGCCTCACCCTGCTGCGCGAGGCGGCCGAGCAGCACACCCTGGCCGAGTACGCGGCGATCTGCGGCATCCCCGAGCAGACCCTGATTGACTTGGCCGATACCTTTACCCGCCACGGCAAGCGGGCGGCGGCCAACACCCACGGCGGCATGATGGCCGGCAACGGCTTCTACAACGCCTGGGCGGTGGTCATGCTCAACACCCTGATCGGCAACCTGAACTGCAAGGGGGGCACGGTGGTGGCCGGGGGGCGCTACCCGGAGGTGGCCCCCGGTCCCCGCTACAACCTGGTGGACTTCCCCGGCAAGGTGGCCCCCCGCGGCCGGCATGTCAGCCGCAACAGCCAGCCGTTGACCGATCGGCCCTTGGAGGCCCCCTGGTTCCCGGTGGCTCCCAACCTCACCGTGGAGCTGTTCAGCTCTGCGCTGGACGGCTACCCCTATGGCCTGAAGGCACTCTTCCTGCGCAACGCCAACCCGCTCTACGGCATACCGGGCATGGCCAAGCACCTGGAAGAGAAGCTACGCGACCCCGGGCGCATCCCGCTGCTGGTCTCCATCGACCCCTTCATGAACGAGACTTCCGCCTACGCCGATTACGTGGTGCCGGACACCTTCATGTACGAGGCCTGGGGCTGGGCCGCCCCGTGGGCCGGCGTGCCCACCCGGGTAACCACCGCCCGCTGGCCGGCGGTGGAGTCCCCCAACGCCCGCACGGCGGAGGGGAGCCCGGTCTGCATGGAGAGCCTGTTCATCGGCCTGGCCAAGGCCATGGACCTCCCCGGCTTCGGCGACGACGCCATCCCCGACGCCGACGGCCGACTGCACCCCCTGCACCGGCCGGAGGATTACTACGTCCGCGCCGGCGCCAACGTGGCCTGGGCCGATGACCCGGTACCGGAGGTGAATGACACCGAGCTGGCCCTGAGCGGCGTGGACCACATTCGTCCGGTGCTGGAAGACTGCCTCAAGCCCGAGGAGTGGCGGCGGGTGGGCTACGTCTACGCCCGGGGCGGCCGCTACGAGGACGAAGCCCGCGCCTTCGAGGGGACCAAGACCCGGCACCGCTTTGGCGGCCCCATGCACCTCTACCGCGAGGAGGTGGGCACGGCCAGCAACGGCCTCATGGAAGAGCGCTTCCCCGGCACCCCACCTGGTACCCGGCCCGCTTCGCCGACGGTAGCAAGGTCGCCGAACATTACCCGGAACCGGAGTGGCCGGCGCAACTGATCAGCTTCAAGTCACCGCTGCAGAACTCCTACAGCATCGCGGTGAAACGCCTGCGCCAGCTGCATCCGGACAACCCGGTACTGGTCCACCCGGAGGACGCGGCGCGCTGGGGCCTGCGCAACGGCCAAAGCGTACGCATCACCACCCCCGGAGGCAGTGAAACCGCCATCGTGCAGCTGCGCCGGGGTGTGCAGCGGGGCGTGATCGCCGTGGAGCACAGCTTCGGGCACAAGGAGTTGGGGGCGCGGCAGCACCGGATCGGCGATCAGGCCTTCGGGGGTGAGAGGGCCCTGGCGGCCGGGCTCAACCTCAACGATCTGGGGCTGGCGGACCCCACCCGCTCCGGCAGTTCCGTCTGGGTGGACCCCGTGGCCGGCAGTACAGTGCGGCAGGGCCTGCCGGCGCGTATCACACCAGCCTGAGAGGATCGACTATGATCTAGTCAGGTTCCGCCACAGGAGCACGGCGTGATTGGAGACCGCCGCGTCATAGCCTTCCACGACGCCCGGATGCTGGAGCACCGGCCGGATGTTCAGGATGCGTACCAGCCGGGCCGGCTGGCCACCCGCGTGAAGCGCATGCTGGACGGGCTCACCATCCAGTGGAACTACCCGGAACACCCGGGCCGGCTCACCGCCATCATCGACCTGCTGGTACGTGAGCCGGTTCCCGGGGTGACCTTCCGCGCCGGGCGCACCGCCACCCCGGCGGAGCTGGCCCGGGTTCACACGTACTCCTACCTTGAGAGCATCTACGCCTTACGCGGTAAACACGCGTGGCTGGACGTGGACACCACCGCGGTCTCCCCCGGCAGCGTGGACGCCGCCGAAGTGGCCGCCGGTACTGCCATCGCCGCCGTGGAGGCGGTGGTCGGCGGTGAGGCGGATGCCGCCTTCGCCCTGGTGCGGCCACCCGGGCATCACGCCGAGGCGGTGCGGGCCCGCGGATTCTGCCTGTTCAACAACGTGGCCGTCGCAGCCGCCCACGCCCAAGCGGCGTTGGGCTGCGAGCGGGTACTGATCGTCGACTGGGACGCCCACCACGGCAACGGCACCCAGGATATCTTCCGCGCAGACCCCGACGTACTCTTCTTCGACACCCATCGGGCCCCTCCCTTCTACCCCGGTTCCGGCCGGCTGGAGGAGATCGGTGACGGCCTCGGTGAAGGGGCCACTGTCAACGTGCCGCTGCCCGCCGGGGCCGGGGACGCCGCCATGCTGCGCGCCTTCCGCGAAGTCCTGGTACCCGCCGCCGACTGGTTCCGCCCCGACCTGGTGCTGGTGTCCGCCGGGTTCGACCCGCACCGGCTGGATCAGGCGCTGGACGTCAGTTACGAGGGCTTCGCGGCCCTGACCGGCGTCGTACAGGACATTGCCGACCGGCACAGTCGCGGGCGTATCGCCTTCGTGTTGGAAGGGGGCTACAACGTTGAAGCCCTGTCACGGGGTGTGCGGACGGTGCTGGAAGTCCTGGCCGGCCGGGCACCGACGCCCGTGGCGGAAACCGGTATGGACGAGGTGGAGGACGCCATCCAGTTTCATCGGGATGCCTTCCAGGCGCCCTGAGCCCGGGGCCTCCACCCCGTCGGCGACCACGATTACAACCCCTCCCGGATCACTGCCTGACGCAGTACCCGCTGCCGGCGCAGAATGGCGCGAAAAGCACCCCGCACGGCCCGGTATTCCGCCCCCGTCAGGTCCGCGACCGGTACCTGGTTGTGCAACGGGCGCCCGGCCCGAATGGCCTCCGCGTGCAGGCGGGCCCGGGTCGCGATCACGGCACGGTAGCCGGCCATCAGCCGCTCGGCGTCATCCTCAGCCAATGCACCGGCCGCAGCCGCCTGCTCCAACCTCTCCAGCGTGTGGCGGGCGCTCACTCCGGCGCGCACGGCGTACACCCGAGCCAGCTGGACCAACGGCAGGATCGCGCCCTGTTTCAGGTCCACCCGGCCCGCGTGCTCGCCGACCCAGGGGGTCCAGATGCGCCCCAACGCATGCCACGGGGGTCGTGGCCGCGTAGCGCCATCGCTCAGCCGGGCAATAAAACGCCGGTTGGCTGCGGCCGCCGCCAAGGCCTCTTCGCGGACCGGCTCGAACAGCGAGGGGTCACCGGCCACCCCGCGAAGGTCCAGGTAATGGGTGGCCAACATGACCGCCTTGCGCTCCGGGGCCTCGACCACCGAGCGCATCGCCTGCCGCCAACCGGACACGCTGCGCCGCCACTCCCGGTTCGCCGGGCTGACACCACCGGGGCAATGGGGCAGCCCACAGGCATCGAGCCCGCCAGTCACCCGTTGCGCGAGGGCGCGGTACCAGTCATCCGCCCCCTTGGGCAGGCCGTCGGCATAAACCAGGGCGTTGTCCTGGTCGGTATGCACGGTCTGCTCCGCCCGGCCCTGGGAACCGCAAGCCAGCCAGGCCCAAGGGCCGGGGGCGGGTTCGGAAAGCTCCGCCTCCGCCAGGGCGATCAGACGCCGGGTGAGCGTATCCACCAGCCCGGTGATGAGGCGGGCCTGGGCGGTGCCCTCCATACCCGAGTGCGCCAGCGAGGCCTGCAGCGGCGCAAACTCGCCCGCCAGGCGCTGCAAGACAGGCACGCCCTCCGCCCTGCCCAGTGCCTGCGCGAGGTCGGCCACCGCCGCCGGCGGGCCGGTGGCAAGCCCCTCAACGACGGGCTCAGTCACTGTGTTCAAGTCGGTCAACACGCTCCCCTTCCCGGCGGTGCCGGAAGCAGCTATGGGATTGAGCTTAGCGCACCAAGGGGCCCCGCCCTACCGGGGCTCGCCGGCGCCTCGCGGAGAAACCGCCGACCGATACAAAAAAAGCCCGCCATAAGGCGGGCTCAAGAGAATCAGTGAGGCGGATGCCGCACCGGCTGGTGCGGCATCCGGATCGCTCCAGTCAGCGATCAGTCGGCACGCGGCACACGCACGCTTTCCACCAGCTTCTGGATCTCGGCCGGCGGCGGCGCGGTCATCTTGGCCACGCTGAAGGCCACGATGGCGTTCGCGCAGGCACCGATCACCCCGAAGCTGCCCGGGTTGATACCGAACAGCCAGTACTCGGCGGTGTCCGGCAGCAGGGCGAGCTGGGGGAAGAACAGGAAGCCCTTGTAGGTGAACACGTAGCCGAGGGTGACAATCAGACCGGCCAGCATACCGGCGATGGCACCCTCGCGGTTCATCTTGCGGTAGAAGATGCCCATCATCAGCACCGGGAACAGGCTGGCTGCGGCAAGGCCGAAGGCCAGTGCCACCACCTCGGCCGCGAAGCCGGGCGGATTAAGCCCCAGGTAACCGGCGAAGATGATCGCCACGGCCATGGAGATACGGGCCGCAAGCATCTCGTTCTTCTCGCTGATATCCGGCTTGAACACACCCTTGAGCAGGTCGTGAGAGATCGCCGAAGAGATGGCCAACAGCAGACCCGCCGCGGTGGACAGGGCCGCCGCGATACCACCCGCAGCCACCAGGGCGATCACCCAGGTCGGCAGACCGGCGATCTCCGGGTTGGCCAGCACGATGATGTCACGGTCCAAGGTAGTGAGCTCAGAGCCTTCCCAGCCCCACTCTTCCTCGGCCATCTGGGCAAACTCTTCGTTCGCATCGTTGTAGTACTGGATACGGCCGTCGTTGTTCTTGTCCTCGAACGCCAGCAGGCCGGTCTCACTCCAGCGCTCCATCCAGGCCGGCATCTCGTCGTAAGCCAGATGGGACTCTTCCTGACCAATGTTGTGACGGTCGGTGACCACGGTGTCGATCAGGTTCCACATGGCCATCGCACCCACGGCCGGGGCAGTGGTGTACAGAATGGCGATGAAGACCAGGGACCAGCCGGCGGACTTACGCGCGTCGCGGATACGCGGCACGGTGAAGAAGCGGATGATCACGTGCGGCAGACCGGCGGTACCGATCATCAGCGAGGCGGTGAGCAGGAACATGTTGAGCATGTTCATGCCGCCCTCAGTGGCCGAGTAGGCGGTGAAGCCCAGGTCCACCAGGGTCTGGTCCAGCGCCTCGAGCAGGTAGGTATCGGAACCCACCAGGGTGCTACCCAGGCCGATCTGCGGGATCGGCACACCGGTGATGGCGATGGCAATGAAGACCGCCGGCACGGTGTAGGCGAAGATCATCACGCAGTACTGGGCAATCTGGGTGTAGGTGATGCCCTTCATGCCGCCGAACACCGCGTACAGGAACACCACGAACATGCCGGAGATCAGACCCACGGTCAGGTCCACTTCCAGGATGTTCGAGAAGGCGATCCCGACACCGCGCATCTGGCCGATAACGTAGGTGATGGAGATGGCCAGCAGGCAGATAACCGCGATGACCCGCGCCGTCTTCGAGTAGAACCGGTCGCCGATGAACTCCGGCACCGTGAACTTACCGAACTTACGCAGGTAGGGGGCCAGCAGCAGGGCCATCAGCACGTAGCCGCCCGTCCAACCCATCAGGAAGGCGCCGCCCGTGAAGCCCAGGAAGGCGATAAGGCCGGCCATGGAGATGAAGCTCGCCGCGGACATCCAGTCCGCCGCGGTGGCCATGCCGTTGGCAACCGGGTTGATGCCCTTGCCAGCAACGTAGAACTCGCTGGTGCTACCGGTGCGGGCCCAGATCGCGATACCGATGTAGAGCGCGAACGTGAGACCCACCACGGTCAGGTTAAGTATCTGTTGAGATCCTTCCATTGTTATTCAGCCTCAGTCCTCGTAGACGTCGTATTCGCGATCAAGTTTGTTCATGCGCCATGCATAGAAGAAAATGATCACCAGGAAGGTATAGATGGAGCCCTGTTGCGCCACCCAGAACCCAAGCGGGTAGCCACCGATGCTGAAGTTGTTCAGCCAGTCGGCCAGCAGCACACCCAGACCCAGGCCTACGACGGCCCAGACGACGAGGCAGCCCCCAATGATTCTGAGGTTAGCCCGCCAGTACTCGCCTCTGTCTTTTGTCACCTGATTTTCCGAATCAGACATTGATGACACTCCTCTTTCCTAGGATTGAAGTGATGATTCAGCAATTCCCTTTGCCGTATTCAAGGCCTTTACAGTTGATACTCTGAAGTGAGTTTTGATTGTAATTTTCTCGCTTCTCGAAATGCCTCCTTAAGAATTTTTTTATCCAGTTCATTTAGCTCGGTGGGTGAAACATGATTGCTTAGCGGCTTCCCGGCCGCTGCCTGCTCCTGGTGCTTACGGGTGCGCAGCACCTGGATGTAGTGGTAGGCGATGATCCACGCCTCCACATCACCCCGGGCAAGGGCACCGGCCTCTGCCGCCTCCTTGAGGCGGTCCACCGTGTTGGTGGCGGGCAGCCGATGAGCCAGGGAAAAGATACGCGCCGCGTCCGTGAAGGGCGTGACGCCGTTGAGCTTGAGGTCGATGACATCGCGCTGGTCGCCGTGGCTCCGCGTGACGAAGTCGCGGATCACGCCCAGCGGCGGCCGGTTGCGCAGGGCGTTGGCCGCCATCTGCTTGCGGAACCGGCTGTTGCGCGAGGTGCGCTCGAGCAGCCACGCGCGCAGGCCCTCGGCCCCGGCGGCCGCCCCATAAATGACCCGGAAGTCGAAGAAAATGGCCGCCTTTAGCAGGTGCTCCGGCGTGCCCTGGTCGATCCAGCGCTTGAACCGCTGCTGCCACTCTTCCAGCGACAGGCAGCATTCCGGATTGCTGGCCATGATGTTGCCCGGGCAGAGCGGGTAGCCGCAGCGGTCCAGCGCTTCGTTGATGCGCCGCGCTACCGGCAGCAGGCGCTTGCGCAGGGCGTCGGCATCGGGCCCGTCATCGGGCACCATGAACAGGATGCCGTTGTCCTGGTCGGTCTTCAGGGTCTGCTCCTGGCGCCCCTCGCTACCGAAGGCAATCCAGCAGAAGTCGATATCGGCCAGGTCGTCATCACTGTCGGCCAGGCAGAGTTCGATGATCCGCTCGCCAATGTGGTCGTTGAGCAGCGTGATGATCTGCATGATCTGCCCGACCTTCACGCCTTGGTCGATCATCTGCCCCACCAGGCGGTGGATATCGGCCTGCAACGGGGCCAGGGCCTCTACCGACTTGGCCCGCTTGATAGTGCGGGTCAGGTTCACCAGGCCCACCCGCTGCAGGGAGAAGAGATCCCGCTCGGAGATCACCCCCTGAAGCCGACCCTGATCGACCACGCAAATGTGGTGGATGCCGTGCTGCGCCATGACCATGGCCGCCTCGAAGGCGAACGCCGTCGATGGCATGGCCACCGGGTCGGGGGTCATCACGTCCCGGATGGGGCGGGTCAGGTCCACCTGGGGCAGGGCTACGCGGCGCAGCAAATCGTGCAGGGTGAAGACACCGAGCGGGGCGAGCTGGTCATCGGTGACGATGACGCTCCCGACCCGCCCGGTGTCCATGGCCTGCAGCGCTTCTTTTATTGTGGTCTCCTCCCGGCAGGTAACCGGTTCGCGCCGCAAACGCTCGCCCAGGGGGATATCCAGCGAGGTATCGCCGTTCCCCAGCCCCTTCACCTCCTGGCTCTCGTACTGGACCAGGATCTGGTCGAGCATGGTGGAGAGCCAGCGCGTGCAGAAGGAGTGAAACTCCTCCGACACGTGCAGCAAATGGGTAAAGTCCCCTTTATCGAGTTCGAAACAGGTGGTTGCTTCCAGGGCCCGGTGGATAGTGCGCGGCGGCTTGCCCGTGATGAGTGCGCCCACGGGGAAGCACTCGCCGGCGTGGAGTTCCCAGACGGGACGACCGTCCTGCTCCTCGCCCCGGGGCGACTCCCCGCCCACGCGGCCCGAACGGATGATGAACAGGCGTTCGGCGGGACCATCGTCGGGATGAATCAGCGCCTCGCCCCGGGCGTAGTCCCGCGTGGTCAGGCGCTCCACCAGGTAGTCCAGGTGCTCGCCGGCCATGTCGTCGAAGGGCGCGTACTGACGCAGGAAGGCCTGCACTTCCTCCCGGGGGGAGGCCGTGGCGCCCTGCTCCAGCTTATTGTGATTGTCGTCGCCCATCTGCAAGCCACTGTGCTCCTGTAAGTACCGCACAGTGGTTTGCAGGAGTCGTGCCAATGGAGTGGCACCTAGGAATCAGCAGCTTGGAGCGGGGTAACACAGAGGCGTGTCACCCGAGGTAACAGCTTGTCACCGTTAGTGACGTGAGGATTCGCAACGGGAGGTAACCCGAGGTAACGCCGGAGGGTCAGCTGCGGGCGGATTCCATCCCTTCACCCGATGCACTGAAGACCGCGCTGCGATGGCGGAGTTCCGCGGCCATGTGGGAAGCTTTCATGACCTCGCCGAAGGTGCGGTAGCCCTGCGCCTCCAGCCGCTCGATGATGCGGACCAGCAACTCGGCCGTGGCCAGCGTGTCACCGAGCGCGGTGTGCCGCCCGGTGATCGCGATACCGTACCGGTCACAGAGCGCGTCCAGGGAGTGATCCTCCTCGTCCCCGTCCAGCAGGGCGGAGAGCAGCAGCGTGTCGAGCACCGGGTTGTCGAACGTCACCCCGGCCTCGCGCTCCTTCATGCTCACGAACTTCATGTCGAAGGCCGCGTTGTGCGCCACCAGCACATCGTCACCGGCGAAGGACTTGAACTGCGGCAGCACCACCTCCACCGGCGGCTTGTCCTGCACATCCTCGTCGGTGATGCCGTGGAAGCGGATCGAGCCGGGCGGGATGGGACGACCGGGATTGATCACCCGGTCGAAGGTCTCGCCGGTGAGCACCCGCCCTTTGACCACCCGCACCCCGGCTATGGAGATGATTTCATCCCCCCCCTCGGGGTTGAGCCCGGTCATCTCGCAGTCGAACACCACAAAGCTGAGCTCCGCCAGCTTCTTGGCGGCCAGCGTCTTGTCACCGGCGTACTCCTGCATGAGCCCGAAGTCGTAGAACTCCGGGCGCGCGGGCAGCCGCTCCTCTTCCTGCATGAACTGCGGCCGATGCGAGGCCATCAAGGGCAGGCGCAACAGGGCGTACCCCTCACGCTTGGCCGACTGGCTCCAGGGCTCGCAGCCGTGGCGCTCCAGGGCATCCCCCAGGCGCTGGGCCCCCACTTCATCGTCCGCGCAAGGGCTCTCCATCCAGCGGTTCAGCTCGCTGGTGGGGATCGGATCACCCGCCCAACTGATATCCACATAGACCCGCCGGTCGCCCAGCAGGGCCTCCACGTCGTAGGTCGTCGCCCCGGCATATTCGTGGATACGGCGAACCAGGCAGTCCATGGCGAGCATTAGCGAGAGGCTGTCGCCGTGCACCCACAGCGGCAGCCCCACCAGGGTCACGCGAACATCCGGCAGGTCTTTCAGCCGCTGCTGCAGGCAATTAACGAGGTCGCCGACGAAGACATCGGCCATGGGCCAGCGCCCGAGGTTATAGCCCCGGATCTGGTGCGCCAGGTCATCGATCTGCTCACTCAGCTTTTCACTCTCGCTGCGGATGACCTCGTCGAAGGACCGGCGCTCGTCGGGCTTCATCTCCGGGTAACTTGCCACGGTCTCCGCCGCGGCGCGCAGGTTGCCCACCACGCCGCGCAGATCCCGGGTCAGCGCCCGGCGCACGGCGTCGCCCTGCGCAAGCCGGCTCAGATCGCTGGATATGTCGACCAGGGTGATCAGGTAGCCGGTGATCTGCCCCTGGCTGTTCTGGATCAGTGCCATCCGGCCGTGGAACATGCGCTGGGCGTCGGCGCTGGTGCAAACGAAGGGCGCGGAGAGTTCCGCCGGCAGATCCACGTCCCCCCCGTGGCGCCGTTCCAGGCGCTCCAGGGTGTGCTGCACGGGTGGGCTGGACAGGACGTTGAACAGCGGCCGCCCCAGGCCGATGGCCTCCGGGTGGCCGAGGATGCTGACCGCCGCCCGGTTGTAGAGCATGACCTGGTGTTGCCGGTTACAGACCAGCACCCCCTCGCTAAGCCCCTGGAGAATGGTCTCCAGCCAGGTCTTTTGCTCGGAGAGTTCGGCGGTGGCCGACTGCATGGCCTTGCGGGTCTCGCGCCGGGACTTGCGCAGCGCATCCGCCAGCGCATCAACCGCCTTGGTCAGATCACCGAGCGCATGGCGCCGGGGCAGGATGATCTCCTGATCGGCCTGGCGGGACTCCAGCAGCGCCCGCACGCCCCGGGAGAGTTTGCGGGTCGGCCGCATGAGCAGCCGCTCCAGCAAAAACCAACCCACCAGCCCCACCCCGACCAGACCGACGCCGGCCAGGGTGATGACCATGGGGAGTTGCTCGCGCATGCCGGATTCCTCCGGCACGACGCTGTAGACCGCCAGGGTGAGTATGGCGAGGGCCGCCGCAACAACGCCCAGTAGGACCCAGGTAACGAACGGCCGTTGCTGCATTACATGCTTCCGGCCACGGCCGTCGGGCCGATTTGACCGGATGGCTGGTCCTGACGCGCGGGTCCTGCCATGTACTGGCGGACGCAGTCGAGCAGCTCACGGGTGCTGAACGGCTTGGTGATGTAGTCGTCTGCGCCCAGTGCAAGGCCCTTCTCCCGCTCGGTCTCACGCCCGCGTGCGGTCAACATGATGATGCCGGCATCCTCCAGGCCCGGTGTCTGGCGCATCTGCTGGCAGACCTCATAGCCGTCCTGGCCTGGCAGCATCAGGTCGAGCAGCACCACCCGCGGCTGGTGCTCGCGCGCCAGATCGATTGCCTGGTGGCCATCAACGGCCACGTGCACGGGGTAGCCCTCCGCCCGCATGAGAAACCGGAGCGAGAGGACGATATTGGGTTCGTCGTCCACGACGAGTATGGAATCGGATTTCATGTCTCCTCCCGAAACCTTCTTCGCTGCCCGGGCCCTGCTTCGGAGCCCGTTGGATCAGCTCGTATCGTTTTGCGAAAAACATAGCACAGCGGCAAGCCGGCCGTCATGCGCCGTGATTGCAGCGTGTGTTACTTGATCGGCGGGCGCGGACTCCCTATTCTGATCGCCCAATCATTGGCATGCGGCGGGCCGAACCACCGCGGGATAGCGGAGCAGCAACATGGCGAACCAGGAAAAACGCAACGTCATTCCACCGGATCGCGTTTTACGTATATTAATGAAAATCGGCATCCCGATCGCGGTATTCAGCCTGCTCTGCCTGTGGCTGTCCTATTTCCTGGATGCACCCATTCTCCTGCCGGTTTTCTTCATCACCGCGCTGATGGCCTTCGGCATCGGGCTCGCCTACAACGTGCGGGTCGTCCTGCTGATGCTGCGGCAGCGACGGGAGGCCGAGAACGCGGAGAAATAGACGCGCCCTGCCCGGACTCAGACATCGCCCACCAGGAGCCGGCGCAGGCGGCGTAGCAGCGAGGACGATGTCTTCATGCTCCGCACCAGTTGGTCCCGCTCACGGCTGGTGAGCGCGCCGGGCGGCACGTGGGCGCGCGGCGGTTGCCCGGCCAGGCTCTCCTGGACCTGGCGGGCCAGCAGCAGCCGGCACATGAAGCCGTGGGCGTGCAGCAATGCATCCAGGCCGTCCGCGTCCAACACCCCCTCGTCGTGCAGTCGATTCAGCCGCTCGCGGGTACTGGTGGCCTCCACGCCATGGGCCAGCGCGTAGAGCCTGGCCGCCTCGACAATAGGCATGATGCCGTTGCGCTTGAGGTGGATCTCACCCTCGTGGGCGGAATCGCCCGGCTCGGTAACCAACCGGTCGAACCAGCCCAGCCCGACCTGCTTGGTGGAGTCATTCAGCATCAGTGCCCGCATGAAACCACTGGAGCCACCGATCCGCTCCACCATGGCACCACGCAGGCTCCGGCCCAGGGCGAAATCGCCGCATACCGCACGGAAGTCGAGCAGGATGCTGGCGTTCAGCAGGGCCTGCGGGCTGCGGCTGCGCTTCCAGTAGTCCAGCTGCGCCAGCCATTGCGAGTACGTCTTGCGCCATAGCGGGTTGCTGGCCATCACGTCACCGGCGCAGTAGGGAATGCCCACCGCGTCCAGGTCGCGGGTCAGGCGCCGGGCCAGCTCGGCGAAGTAGGCGTCCACCGCGGTGTGCTCCGCATCCGGGTAGTCGGCGATGACCAGGCCGTTGTCCTGGTCCGGCCCCAGGAAGCTCTCCTGGCGCCCTCCCGAGCCCATGACGATGACGGCAAAACCCACCGGCGGCCGCCCCCAGCCATCCAGCGCCAGCCCCTCCACGGTGTTTCTGACCAGCTGGCGATAGATGTCCTCGTTGATGCCGGAAAGGAGCGCCTGGATCTCCGGGGCATCCAGTCGGTCGGCCAACAGGTCCGCCGCCAGTTCCGGCTGGGCGTGGCGCATGGCGCGGAGTCCCTCCACGGTGGCGGCCTGGGCGAAACGGTCCAGCCGCTCCAGGTAGCGGGGCAGCCCGGCGCCCAGGGCATCGGCCCGCGAGAGCAGCCCCATCACCCGTCCGGCATCGTCCACCACCGGCAGGTACTGCGCCCGGGTGACCCGCATGACCCCGACCAGGCGGTAGAGCCGCTCATCGTGGCGGGCCACCCGCAGCGGCCCGGTCAACACCTCGCCCACCGGGGTGCCGGACGGGACGCGGAAGGCCACGCGGTGGGTGACATCGCGACCGCTCAGCTGGCCGACCACGCGACCGGCACCCCGGGTGATGACCGCACAGTTGCTCCCGGTTTCCGCCATCCTTGCAGTGACGTCCTCGCAAGGCGTGTGCTGGTCGCAGACCACCAGCGCGGGGCGCATGGCATCCTTGGCGGTACGGGTGAACAGTGCTGAATAGCCAGCCACAGCGCCTCCTAACCCGAACGTGTCCATTAGCAAACGGGGGAAGCCCGGCGCTGAGGCAGCGCCGGGCCGTTACCGGCAAGCATGGCACGAACCGGGCATCCCGTCTGCCGCCCGGCCCTGACCCAGGGGCCACCCCGGGCTGGGTGCGCCCGGCACCCTTCCGGTACACTGCGGCACACATCCATAGACCGGCGTTGATGAGGCCCGCGACGCTCATGCCGCACAGAGACCATGAATCCCTTCCCTTCGGCCAGTGGTTACTGGCGTTCTGGTTCGCCCATTGGCACCTGGCACGGATGCCCCGCGCCACCGAGGAGGACCGCCTGCGGCGGGCGGCGTGGTGCCGGGATCACTGCGGCAAGTTTGCGGCGCGCTGGTTTATCCTCGCCCTGGTGCTGATCGCCGTACAGACATCACCGCTGGGTACGCTGTTCATTGTCGGCACCGTGCCGTTGCTGCTGCCGCTCTTCCCGCTCGCCTTTGCGATCGCCATTGCCCACGTGGCCTCGCAGATCGTCTCGCAGAAAAAGGCCGGTCCTCCCCGCATCGATCCACCGCAGGAGTGGCGCAAGGACGATGACGACGAGGACGACCGCCGCTTTTAGCCCACACCACCGCCCGGCGCCGGGGGCGATAAGGCGATAGACGCCCCGGGGGTTACCAGGATGTGCTCGAGTTGGAAGGGCCGCATCATGGGGGCATCGATGTCGATGGTCATCTCCATGTTGGCCACCGGGTAGGGCACCGCGGTTATGGTGGTGTCCACCGCCTCGTACCCGCCCACCTGCGGATAGCCGGTGATCACGCCAGTGAACGCGTTCCCGGAGGGTGAGACGGCCTCCAGCGGCTCCCCCTCGTCGATCTCGCCGCGACGGGCCATCAGGGCCAGGCGGGCCGAGGTCCCGGTGCCGGTGGGGCAACGCCAGATCACACCGGGGTGGCCGTAGGTGGCAGAGGGGGTGTGCAGGCGGCCGTCGGCCCGCCGCTCCACCGGGCCCATGAAGTGCAGAAAGCGCGGCAGCCCGACGGCCCCGAGCTCCGGGTGCTGGTGCCGGAAGTCCCCCTGCACCGCGTTGACGATACGCTCCGCGGTCAGGATCATGCCGCCGGTCTGCTCCGCCACCACCCGGTGCCCGAGGCTGGCGGCATCCACCATGATGTAATACCCCCCGCTCCAGACCAGGTCGTAACGCACTTCGCCCAGACCGGGCACTTGGACCACCTCGTCCTGGGCCTGGATGAAGGCCGAGGAGCCCTGCGCGGTCACGGATTCCACTACCCCGTCGCGGTTGCGCGCCCGCACTGTCGTGAGCCCGCCCGGTGCCTCTAACCGCAGGGTCTGTTCACCCTCCTCCATGGGGATCAGCCCCGCCTCGAGCACCGCGGTGGCGGTGGCGATGGTGTTTGAGCCCGAGTAGTAGGGGTACCCCATCACCTCCATGATCACGTAGCCCAGTTGCGCCTCCGGGAGACAGGCGGGCATCACCAGGTCCACACACATGGAGTCGTAGCCGAACGGCTCGCTGATGAGCAGTCGGCGCAAGCCATCCGCGCGGGATTCCAGGTAGTCCATGCTGTCGCGGACGGTCGGGCCAGGGCAGCGGGCCACACCGCCCATCACCACGCGGTGCACGTCGCCGCCCACGTCCACGTCCACCAGCCGCAACCGGCGCAGGCTCGCCTTAGCGCGCATGGGGGCGGCCCACCTCGTCCCACTTGCGGTCGGGCACCACCACCAGCTTGCCGATGTAGGCCTTCTCCATGAAGTCGCGCTGGGCACGGTGGAAGTCGGATAGCCGGTAGGTGTTGTAGAGCAACGGCTTGATTTTACCCGCCTCGATATAGCGGACCAGGCGCTGAAAGTCCTGGCGGGTGCCCTGGGAGGAGCCATGCAACTGCAGGTGCTTCAGGTACATGGTGCGCAGGTCGAGCTGCACCAGCGGGCCGGCAATCGCACCGGCGGTGGTGTACCGGCCTTCCGGGCGCAACACCCGCAGCAGGTCATTAAACAAAGGGCCCGCCACCAGATCGGCCACCACGTCGATGGGCGCCCCGCCGGTGGCCTCTTCCACCGCCTCCACCAGGTCCTCGGTGTCGCGGGGAATGACCGCCTCGGCGCCGATCCCGTGCACCGCGTCCGCCTTGGCGGCGCCGGTCACCGCGTAAGGAATGGCGCCGCGGGCGCGGCAGAGCTGGACGATACCGGAGCCGACACCGCCCGAGGCCCCGGTCACCAGCACCCGCTCGCCGGGCCGGACCCCGGCCCGCTCCAGCATGTGCTCGCCGGTGAGATAGGCGCAGCAAAAGGTGGCCAGCTCGGCGTCCGTCAGGTCGGTGTCGACCACGTGGGCGTTCTCCGCCGGCACGGTGGTGTACTCGGCATACCCGCCGTCGCGCCCGTGGCCGATGTAGTCGATATCCGCCAGGCTGTCGTCGTCGCGGTTGTAGAGACTGAAATCCACCATGACCCGTTCACCGACTCGCGATTCCGGCACCCCCTCGCCCACGGCGACGATACGGCCAACGGTGTCGGTGCCCTGGATGCGGGGAAAGGTAAGCGTGGAGCGACCCCGCCGCCAGGTGGACACCTCCTCGGCGTCGGTCTCGGTGCCGTAGGCCCCCTGCCGGACCCAGACGTCGGTGTTGTTCATGCCGCAGGCGCTCACCTCGATGAGCACCTCGCCGGGTGCCGGCTGGGGCCGGGGCACATTCTCGCGGTAGACCAGGACATCCAGATCGCCGTGCCCCATCAGCTGCACGGCCCGCATGGTGGCTTCAGCCATAGGCAATGCTCCTCCTGTGCTACGACGTATAACCGATAAACCTGCTACCCCCTTGATTCTAGGACCTAAACCGCAGGTCGTGCAGCCCCGGCGCACACCCCGCGGTCAGACCAATTCGCATTTTGTTGCAGCGCACAAGGCAGTGCGTTATCATTGCCTCTGCAGTGCTTTCACTGTGGCCGAATGCTCAATCGGAGTGCCGACACCATGTCTACGTCAGCTCTCAACCCCGCTGCGATGCCGCTCCAGCAGTTGATGATCAGCCCGCTCAAGGCCCTGACCGGGCTGACACTGGTCTACCTGGAGCGCCTGATACTGGAACAGCTGACTGCTGGCCAGCAGCAGAGCGATAACCTGATCGCCCTGGCCCGCCAGGGGCTCGCCGTGCGCGACGAGGAGAGCCTCAAGGCCTTCATCCGCGCCCAACAGGAGGTGGTGAGCCGCGGCCACGCGCAGGCGGTGGATGATGTGCACAAGCAAGCGCGACTGCACCGCCTGTACCTGGAGCACATCCAGATCCTCTCCCGTGACACCACGGAAGGCCTGAACGAGGCATTCAGAACGGAGAAGCCCCGGCAGGCGGCCTGATCGCCGGGAACCAGGTGCACGCTGGCCCAGCCCGACGGCCTGTTCACCCCGGTGACGGGCCGTCATAATCCGCGTATTGGGTCACAAAGGCAGCGGAACATGCGCGCGGACGAGCACTGGTACGGCAACCCGGCCCTGGACAAGGCCTACCGCACCCTGGTGGACGAGGAGGACGCCCGCGTCTGCCGCGACATCAGCGACGAGGCGTGCCACGTCGTCCCCGGGAATTTCTTTCTCCAGATCCTCAGCCACTTCTTCACCAAACTCGGCGACGCGGTGGCCAACCCCAAGACCGTGCTGCCCTGGCTGCTCAGCGCCCTTGCCGCGCCGGGCTTTTTCACCGCCCTGCTGGTCCCTATCCGCGAATCCGGGTCGCTCATTCCGCAGCTTTTCATCGCCAGCTACGTGCGCCGCGTGGCCCAGCGCAAGTGGGCCTTCGTGCTGGGTTGCGTGCTGCAGGCGGTGGCCGTGCTGGCCATGGCCCTGGTGGCTGTCGGGCTCGATGGAATGGCGGCCGGCACCGGTCTGATCGCGGCCCTGGTGCTGTTCAGCCTGGCCCGCGGCCTGTGCTCCGTGGCCTCCAAGGACGTCCTGGGCAAAACGGTACCCAAGACCCGGCGCGGCCAGGTGAATGGTTGGTCCGCTGCTGCCGCCGGGCTGGTCACCATTGCCGTGGGGGCCCTACTGCTGCTGGGCGGGGGCGAGGCCGGCGACACCGCGGTCTACCTGTTGCTGCTCGGTGGGGCCGCCCTGCTCTGGCTACTGGCGGCCGCGTCCTACGGGGCCATCCGGGAATACCCCGGCGCGACCACCGGTGGCGGCAATGCCTTTTCCGAGGCGATCCACCGGCTGGACCGCCTGCGCACCGATGCGCCCTTCCGACGTTTCGTTATTGCGCGGGCGCTATTGCTCTGCTCGGCGCTTACCGCGCCGTTCATCATCATGCTCGCGCATGAGCAGACCCGGGGCGCGGCGCTGGTGCTGGGCCTGTTCGTGATCGCAGACGGCCTGGCCAGCCTGCTCTCCGCCCCCTTCTGGGGCCGGTTTGCCGACGCCTCCAGCCGGCGGGTGATGGTGCTGGCCGGCGCAGGGGCCGGTGGCGTCGGGCTGACACTGGTAGTGCTGACCCAGGTCGCACCCGCCCTGGCACAGAGCGCCTGGCTCTACCCGCTCTTTTTCTTCCTGCTGGCCATCGCCCACGCCGGGGTGCGGCTGGGGCGCAAGACCTACGTGGTGGACCTGGCCGGCGGGGACAAGCGGACCGACTACGTCTCGGTGAGTAACACCGTCATCGGCGTGGTGCTGCTGCTGATGGGCAGTGTCGGACTGCTGACCGCCGTGGTGCCGGTCGCCGGCGTGATCCTGCTCCTGTCAGGGATGGGCATCGCCGGGGCTTGGCTGTCCGCCCGACTGCCGGAGGTCACCTGAGGCGGGGGTCTGCCCCGAATCGGTCGGCTCCACGGCCGGCACCTCGCCACCGCCGCGCCCCTCCATCTGCACGCTGAGCCGGGGCGCCGCCACGTCAATACCCAACTCCTCCATGCGCTGTTTGAGGAGCAGGTTGAAGCCACGGGCCACGTCCCACTGCCACTCTGGTGCGGTGCGCATGCGCACCCGCAGGATAGCGCCCCCCTCATCGAAACGCTCCACCCCCTGCACCTCCAGACGGGACCAGACCCGGAAACCGAGGAAGGTATCCCGGCGGAGGTCGGCGGCCACCTCGCGCAGCAGCTTGATGGTATCGTCCACCGGCATCGACTGCGGCACCCGCACCCGGATCAGCGCAATGCCGAACTGGCGCGACATGTTGTTGATCACCTGGATCTGGCTGAAGGTGATGATGTGCAGCACCCCGTCCAGGTCGCGCAGCCGCACGGTGCGCAGGGTCAGGCCCTCCACCGTGCCCATGTGTCCGCCAATCTCCACGAAGTCGTTCACCGCCAGCGAATCCTCGATCAGGATGAAGATACCGGTGATCACATCCTGCACCAGCGCCTGGGCACCGAAGCCCAACGCCAGGCCCACCACGCCGGCCCCCGCGAGCAGCGGCGTGACATTCACGCCCAGATTGGCCAGCACCGCAATGCCTGCCAGCACCAGGATGACGCTGAACAGGATGTTGCGCAGCATCGGGGTAATCGTCTGCACCCGGGCCACGTTCACCCGTCGGCCGCGGGCCCGGGCGGTGGATGTGAGCGCCCGCTGGATCGCGGTATCGGCCAGGATCCACACCAGCCAGGCCACCAGCACGGTGATAATCACCGCCAGCACCGCCTGCCCCAGGCGGGCCGTCAGGCCCTCGGTGCCCAGGCCCAGCAGCGTGCCACCCCAGACCTGCAGCGAGACCTCCACAAAGGCGACCCAGATGGCCAGGTGGCCCAGGGTGTAACCGAACCGCTCCAAGCGCTCCCGGTAGAGCGACATCCGGCGGCGACTCATCCGCCGCTCGCCCTGGCGGCGCACGAGCCGGGTGACCACCAGGGTGAAGACCAACAGCGCGGCGGTAACCATGGCGCGGGTGACGGCGGCACCCGGGTCGCCGGCCTCCAGCAGCACCGCCAACGACGACGCACCGATCAGCAGCAACGCGGGGATGTGCCAGACATTACCCAGCAGACGCAGCACATCATCGGCGGTGCTCCAGTGGTGCCGGCGGGGATAGGGCCGGTTGACCAGCAGGTGCCGGACCGGTCGTTTGAAGCGCAGCACAAAGGCCCCGAGTAGCACGGCTGCCGCCAGGCTGGCCAGAAGCGAGACCAATTCGGCCAGTTCCGCACCGAGGAAGCCGACCACCCGCTGACTGTCCAGGGCATCGGCCAGTGCCACCAACGACCCCACCGTGAAGAGCAGCCCCAGCGAGCGCTCACGCAGGATGCGCACCGCCACGCGCCGGTGCCCGCGGGTATAAAGGGAGAAGACCGTCTCCGCGGCGAGGGCCAGCAGCCGACCCAACAGCGCCACGTAGGCGATGACCAGGGCGCTCGCGTGCCCCGGCGATGTCTGCAGGAACTGGTTGAGCCCCAGTACCAGGGCGAACGCCAGCGCCCAGGGCAACAGGCGGCGGGTGAAGTGCACGGCCAGCAGGTAGACGTGGGCCTCGTTGGGGAGCTGATCCGGCCAGTGCTGGCGACGATCGAGCAGCCGCGCCAGACCCAGGAGCAGGAACAGCGTGACCACCCAGAACATCAGAAAAAGGCCCGCATCCAGCAGAAACTGGGCGATATCGCCCGCGTCGGCCTCGCCGAGCAGTCGCCTCAGGTCCGCCCCGGCGTCCTCGAAGCGGGCCGCCCACGACTCCACCGGCGCCTCATCCCCGGTGGCCGCTTCACGCAGCTCCGTCAGGCCTTCACCCAGCACACCGAGTACGCCTTGGCGGGCGCGCCCCTCCAGCAACTCCTCCCCTTCGCCGAGCACGGCGCGGAGCCGCCGCAGGTCCTCCAGCAACACCTCCCGCTGCTCGCCATCCTCCAGCGTGTGGATGACGTCATCGAGCGATTCCATGGCTTCTTGCCGCTCCTGCGGCTCCCGCTCCCCGCCATCGGCCGACCAGGCCGGTGCCCCGCTCCACGACAACAGGAAGAGCGCCAGCAGGCAGAGGGCGTAACGGGGCAGGCTTCGGGGCTGCGGCATGGACGACAGGACCGGCGGTTGGGGACGATGCCCGCAGTCTAACGCACCCGGGCGCGAGATCTCAGGGTCGGCGCCTGCTGCCAGGCGCGATCAACCGGTTCGCAGCCCCTGCCAGGGCTGCCAGCGCCGCCGCGCCCGCTCATGCCCGCGGTAGTCGATCACCCGGCCACCGGGGCGTGCCCCCCCGGTGGGCCCGCTGGTGGGTTGCGGTGCCAGCATCCATTGCCACCAGATCACGGCGTAGAACAGGGGATTCATGGGGGCACCCTCCCGGCCACCTGGGCCGACTCGCGGTTGGTTGCTGCTCACCCATGGTATCGGCCGGGATCGCGCGCGCTTGAATGGCCGGACGGCGAGCCGGGCTCAGATCAGGCGGGCCAGCTCATCCTGGGCCGGCGGCGCCAGCGGCCGGCTGCCCTCGGCCGTGCACCAGTCCACGCCAACCGGGCCGGTGGCGACCCTGCCGATGGCAGTGCAGGCTATGCCCTTCCTTTCCAGGGCGCCGCTGATCGCCGCCGCCTCACCCGGTGGGACCGCCAGCAGGAGTGCGCCGGATGCGATGGTGGCCAGCGGGTCCAGACCCAGGTGCTCGCAGATGCGCCGGGCCAGGTCAGGAACGGGGATACGCGCCGCATCGACCCGCAGCCGCCGGCCACTGGCCTGCGCCAGCTCCCAGAGTGCGGCCTTGAGCCCGCCTTCGGTGGGGTCGTGCATGGCGTGCACCGTGCCGGCCGCCAGGGCGGCCTGGGCATCCCGGAGCACTCCGATACCCGGCTCGGTGACATAGGCGGCCGCCTCGTCCAATGCCTGCTCGCTGAACGCCCCGACCAGGCGCCCGCGGCACTCCGACGCCAGGATCGCTGCCCCCTCCAGCGGCACGCCCTTGGTCAACAGCAGCACGTCGCCCGGCTCAGCCCCGGCGGGTGTGACCAGCCGTTCCGGACCGACCTCGCCCAGCAGGCAGCCCACGGCCACCGGGCGCGTCACCGCGGTGGTCACCTCGGTGTGCCCGCCCACCAGGGTGATCCCCAGGCGCCCGCAGGCATCGGTGATCTGCCCCATGATCCGCGCCGGCTGTGCCGCCGGTGTGTCCTCCGCCGGCAGCAACAGCGTGACCAGCAGCCAACGGGGCGTGGCCCCGGTGGTGGCCAGGTCATTGACGTTGATCTGAACCAGGTATTCACCCAGGGCATCGGTCACAAAGGTGACCGGATCGGATTTGCAGACCAGCAACCGCTCGCCCAGCCGGACCACGGCGCAGTCGAGCCCGACGCCCGGGCCCACCACCACGTCCTCGCCCACGGGCGGCAGACCGCCCAGCATGCGTGCCATCAGCTCGGGGGGTAGCTTCCCCGTGTCCAGACTGTCTTCGGCCATACCCTCTTCCGCCTGCGCTCGCTGTGTTAACCGGGGCCTCCAGCTGATACCCCCTCGGGGCTGACCGTTTTATGCCCCCACCCCGGCCAGGTCAACCGGCTCCGGGCAGTCCAATACCAACCTGCCCCCGCCACGGGCACCCGCAGCGCTTCACAGGGACGCCGGAGGCAGGCAGACTGGGTGAAGGGAAAACGCATCAGGAGGTCCCGATGGCAGACGTCAGCAGCATCGCCAGCCTGGCCACGGGCCTGTCGCAGGCCAACCTGCAACAGGCGGTCCAGACCAGCGTGCAAAAAACGGCCATGGATATTCAGGAGTCCAGTGCCCTGCAGTTGATCGATGCCACCCTGGAGGGGGGCAAGCCGGCCCCGGCCGCCCCATCAGTCCCCTCAGAACAGGTAGGCTCTCGGCTCGACGTCATGGCCTGAGCCCGCGACGACCACCGTGGCCGCGACACCCGCCCCCCGCAAGCCCAGCCTTGGCGCCCGCCTGCCGGGCGGGCCGTTGGCCATCTGGGGGGGCATCCTGCTCCTCGGGATCGTTGCCCTGGTGGTGACCTGGCAGTTCGTCGAGCCCGCCCCGCCCCGCCACGTCACCCTGGCCACCGGCACCGCCGGCGGCGCCTACGAGCAAATCGGCAGTGAATACGCCGACTGGTTCCAGGGCCGGGGCATCACTCTGGAAACGGTGGCCACCGAGGGGGCAACCGAGAACTGGCAGCGCCTGCTGGACGGCGAGGTGGACGCGGCGATCGTCCAGGGGGGCACCGCCCCGCCGGGTGCCGACGAGCAGCTGGAAGGGCTGGTCAGCGTGGCCCACGAACCGCTGTTCGTGTTCTACCGCGACGACGCCCTGAACGCCGCGCAGCTCCTGGACAGCCGGCCGGACACGCCACAGCGGCTGGACGCCCTTTCCGGCCTGCGTATCGCCATCGGCGCCGAAGGCAGCGGCACCCGCACGCTGGTGCTGACCCTGCTGGAGGAACTGGGCCTCGCCGGCTCCGAGGCGTTGGAGACCGACCTGTTACCCTTGGGCGGAGCGGCCGCCAGCCAGGCCCTGCTTGACGGCGAGGTGGGCGCGGCGGCGTTTGTCATGTCCCCCAATGCCCCGTTGGTGCAGGAGTTGCTGTCCGCTCCGGGTATCAGCGCCCTCAGCCAGTCCCAGGCGCTCTCTTTCAGCCAGCGCCTCCCCTACCTGGCACCGGTGACGCTCTTCGAGGGCGTGGTGGACCCGCGGCGCAACCTTCCACCCCACGACGTGCTCATGCTGGCGCCGGCCACCTACCTGGTGAGCCGTAAAGACACCCACCGCGCCGTGGTCCAGCTCCTGGTGGAGGCGGAGCAACGCAGTCAGCGGGTGCACCTGGTGGGTAACGGCAGCGAGTTCCCCTCCTTGGAGCAGATGGACATCCCGGTCTCCGACGAGGCGCGCTACTTCTTCCAGCGCGGCCCGGGGTTCCTGCACCGCCACCTGCCCTTCTGGGCCGCGTCGCTGGTGGACCGGACGGCCATTCTGATCATCCCCCTGCTCACCATCATCATCCCGCTGGTGCGCATCGCCCCCGCGGCGGTCACCTGGAGCATGCGGCGCCGGATCTTCCGCTGGTACCGCCAGCTACGGGTGATCGACGAGGAGTTGGGCCGGCACGACGTGCCCGTGGCGCGGCTGGAGAGCGACCTGGAGCAGCTGGAGAAGCTGGACCACGACGTGTCGGAAACGGAGGTGCCACTCTCCTACATGGAGGAGTTCTACAACCTGCGCCTGCATATCGCCTACATGCGCCAGCGGGTCCGCGAACGCCTCGACCACGCCAACTGACCCCGCCCCAATGACCCACGACCGCTTGGCACTGCTCTACGGGCTGGGCGCGGTGGGCCTCTGGTCCACGGTGGCCACCGCCTTCAAGCTGGCCCTGGAGACCCTGTCCCCGCTGGAACTGATCTGGCTGGCCGCGCTCACCTCCTGGCTGCTCCAGGGCGCGGTGCTCGGGTACCGCGGCGAGTGGCGCCAGGCACTGACGGCCCGGGGCTGGCGAACCGCCCTGTGGGCGGGCGTGCTGAACCCGGTGGCCTACTACCTGGTGCTGTTCGGCGCCTACGACCGGCTCCCCGGCCAGGAGGCTATGGCGCTGAACTACACCTGGGCGCTGACCATGGCCTTCCTGGCCGTGCCGATCCTCGGCCACCGCTTGACCGGCCGCGACCTGGTGGCCGGGCTGATCGCCTACGCGGGGGTCTGGGTGATCGCCACCCGCGGGGCGGTGCTGGACCTGCGCTTCGAGGACGGCCTGGGGGTGGCGCTGGCCCTGCTCTCTACCCTGCTCTGGGCCGGCTACTGGTTGTTAAGCGCCCGGGACAGCCGACCGATCCTGGTAGGCCAATGGCAGAACTTCAGCGTCGCCCTGCCACTGCTCACCCTGTTCATGCTGCTGGGGCCGGGCTTCAGCTGGCCGGGCTGGGGGGCCGTGGGTGCCGGGGTCTACGTGGGGCTGTTCGAGATGGGCCTGGCCTTCATGCTCTGGCAGCTGGCGGTAAACACCACCCGGCGAACCGCCCGCATCTCCAACCTGATCTTCCTCTCGCCGCCGGTCTCACTGCTGCTGCTGCACTTTATCGTGGGGGAAGCGCTGCTGCCCTCCACCTTGGTAGGGCTGGTGTTGATCCTCACCGGACTGGGGTTGCAGCAACAGGGCCGCCAGACAGGCTGACATCCCGCCCCGGGCGCAACTCGGCTACGCCCCGACCCGCTGCACGCCCAGGACCTCCACCGCCCCTTCGACCACCCGCCAGTGGACGTCCAGGTCATAGAGGCGCACCCCGTACCGCCGCCCGGCGCTGTTTTGATAGGCCGGACGCGGGTCCGCCGCGAGCACCGCCTCGATCAAGGCGACCAGCCCTGCATGCCGCCCGGCCTCCGCCTCGGCCCGCCTGCGGGCAGCGTCGCTCCAGACCACCCGCAGCAGCGGGTCCGGGGCCGTGGCGGCAAACCCACCCCGGGCATCGGGGACCGCATCGCAGTAGGGCACGTAGGGCTTCACGTCCAGCAATGGCGTGCGGTCCAGCAGATCGGGGCCTCGGATCACGATACGGGCCCGGGGCCCGGACAGGTCCGCCTCGGCCAGGCGCACCAGGCTCAGTCCCATGGGGTTGGGCCGATAGGGGGCGCGGGTCGCGAACACGCCGAGGCGCCGGTTACCCCCAAGCCGCGGCGGGCGCACGGTCAGCCCGCCCTGCCCCTTCCCGGCGTGAAACCAGGTGACCAGCCACAGGTGGCTAAAGGCCTCGATGCCCTGCCAGGCCTCGGGGCGGTCGTGGGGTGCATCCAGCTCCAGGGTACCCGGGATGGCCTCCACCAGCCCGCCCTGACGGGGGATGCCGAACCGCTCCGGGAAGGGCGTACGGACCCGGCCAATGGGTTGGATCGGGGGCAATTCGGCCACCCCTCCCGGTAGTCGATCAACCACTTTCCGACACGCTCCCGTCCATCAATGCGCCCCGCAATCCCCCGCTGCGCAAGGTGCGCTGGCCCATGGCCCGGGCAAGCACCCGCGGCTCACTGCTGAGCAGGGTGAACCAGCGGCTGGCGCGAGTGATGCCGGTATAGAGCAGTTCGCGGGTCAGAACCGGGCTGTTGCGGTCCGGGAGTACCAGCGCCGCGTGGCGGAACTCCGAGCCCTGGGCCTTGTGTACCGTCAGCGCGTAGGCGGTCTCCACCTGCTCCAGCCGGCTGGGCAGCACCCAGCGGATGCGACCGCTGCCATCGTTGGCCAAAAAGGCCACCCGCAGCAGCTCACGGGCACCGTCGGCCGCGGCGAGTGCCGGCTCCGGGCCCGCCTGCCCCTGGGCCAGCCAGGCCGGCACCGCCAACGTGACCCCCATATCACCGTTGATCAGCCCCAGGTCGTAGTCATTGCGGGTGACGATCACCGGCCGGCCCGCATACCAAACGCCCTCACCGCGCACCAGGCCACGATCGCGCAGGGCGGCGGCGATCCGCTGGTTCAGCGTCTCCACGCCCCAGGGCCCACGCCGCACCGCCGCCAGCAGTTGGAAGGCGCCCTGGGCCTGCAGGACCCCACGGGCCCAGTCCTCCCACGCGGTGCGCGGGGCATCGGGCGCGGGACGCCCCTGGTGCAGCACCTGCAGGTAGTGCTGCTGGCCCGCGGGCACAGCACCGTCGATCGACGGCGCGAAGTGTTCGCCCCCGCCGCTGACTGCCAGCGCCTCGAGGCGCGCGTCCTCCGGCCCGGCCAGGTCCAGTCGGGCAATATCAGGGTGGCGCCCGCGCTCGGCAAACAGCCCCTCGGCATCCCGGACCACCCCATCATTCACGGCGCGGGCGAGACGACCAATGCCGCTCTCGGCACCGAAGCGGTGGCTGTACCGGAGCATGACGATGTGCTGATCCAGGGGGCGACCGGCGCTGTCCTGGTAGTGCCGGGGAATGGCTTCGCCGGAGACCCCGGCCAGCCAGGCCGCGGTCTCCGGGGTGTAGTGGCCGCCATCCGCCCGGTGGCAGAGCTCGCCCATCACCGCCCCGGCCTCCACCGACGCCAGCTGGTCCTTGTCGCCCAGGAGAATCAGCCGGGCTCGGGCGGGTAGTGCATCCAGCAGGCTGGCCATCAGCTCCAGGTCGATCATGGAGGCCTCGTCCACCACCAGCACATCCAGCGGCAACGGCCGGCCGGCGTGGTGGCGAAAATGGCGGCTGCCCGGCCGGGCGCCGAGCAGACGGTGCACGGTGGTAACCTCGGTGGGTATCCGTGCCCGCAACGCCTCCCCACCGGTAACGCCCGCCAGCGGCAACCGGTCCAGGGCGCCGGCCACGGAGGCGTTGAGCCGGGCGGCGGCCTTGCCGGTGGGCGCGGCCATGCGAATGCGCAGGGGCGCGCCCGCCCGGGCCGACTCGCGCAGCGCCTGCAACAGCACCAGCAGGCGCAGGACGGTGGTGGTCTTGCCGGTTCCGGGTCCGCCGGTGATCACCGAAAAGCCCCGGCCGGCAGCCAGGGCGCAGGCCAGCCGTTGCCAATCCGGCCCCTCACCGGCCGCACCAGCAAACAGGGTGTCGAGCCAACGGCGGGCCTCCTCCGGGTCCAGCGCCTCTTGCCAGCTCGCGGCATCGGCCATGCGTGCCCGCAGTACCGCGCCGATGCGCTGCTCGCAGGCCCAGTACCGGCGCAGGTAAAGCCGCGGACCCCGGCGCACCAGCGGGCTATTACCGGGCCCGGACTGGACCAGTTCCGGGGCATCCAGCGCCGCGTCCAGCGCCCGCGGGCATACGCCCCCCAGGCAGCGCGAGGGACGTGGCGGGGGAGTATCGGCCGGTTCGCCGCCCTCCGGGGGCAGGGACAGGGTGGTATCCGGGTCGGCGAGCAGCGCCGGCAGGTCCAGGCAGACGTGGCCCCGCCCCACCTGGTGGCTGGCCAGCGCTGCACAGAGCAGCAGCAACGGCGAGGCGTCCGGTGCCTGCTCCAGCAGGAAGGCGGCCAGGGCGCGGTCGAGGGGGCGCAGCCAGCCGTGCGCCACCCAGCGGTCCAGCAGCGCCAGGGTGTCGCCGGCGGTGGCCGGCAGGGCAACAGCGGTACGGTCAGTCATCAGGCCTCCCGGTCAGGACCGCGGCGGGTCGATCCGGCCCCTCACGCAGCCAGTCGTCCAGCTGCTCGATCAGCGCCCGGGGCGGGCGACAGTGGAAAAGCCCCTGGCCGGGCGCATCCACCCCGCGCAGGAAGAGGTAGACCGCCCCGCCCACGTGCCGGTCGTAGTCGTAATCGGGTTGACGGGCCTGGAGCAGCCGATGCAGCGCCAGGGTGTAGAGCACCAGCTGGAGGTCGTAGCGGCGGCCGAGCACCGCCTCGCGCAGGGCACCGGGACCGTAATCCGCGGCGCCGGGGCCGAGCCAGTTGGACTTGTAGTCGGCCACATAGAAGCGGCCCTCGTGTTCAAAGACAAGGTCGATGAAGCCCTTGAGCATGCCGTTGAGCAGACCGGCCCCGGCCGCCGGGCGGGCGGCCCCGTCCAGGGTCTGCTCGCGCACGGCACGGTCCAGCCGCCGGGCATCCAGCCAGCGGGTCTCGAAGAGGAACTCCAGCTCCGGCTGGTAGTTGATGAGCCGGACCGGACTCATCGGACCCTGGCCCGGCAGCGGGTAGTCAGCCTGCAGGAGCCGTCGCAGCCAGTCGGCCACGGGGGCGGCCCAATCGGACCAGCCGCGCCGACGGCAGCGCCGGTGGACCTCCCGCTCCAGCACCGCTGGCCGGCTGGCCAGCTCCGCGAACCCCTGTTGCGCCGCCCACTCCAGCAGGCCGTGCAGGAAGGTCCCGGGGCCCGGGCCACGGGGGAAGCGGTGCAGCGGCTCGCCCGCCGCAGCCGGCCCGGGGTCCGGTTCCGCCCCGCCGTCCCGCTCGGTGACGGTCTCGCGGATGATCTCCTGGCGGACAGTCTCCGGAGCGGCGGGCGCACCGGGCGCCGTGGCGGTACCGGCCGCACCCCGGTCGGGCGTCTCGTGGATGGCCAGGGCACTGTAGCTGGCGATCCACCAGTGTTCGTAGGCCGGGCGCGCCGGGGTGCGGGCCGGGCCCGCCTCACCCGCCTCATCGCGGCCCCGGTAGACCGCGTCGGTGACGGCCGGAAGTGGGGTCACGGCGATGGCCGGCTCCCCCTCGCGGGCCGCTTCCAACACCTCTTTCAGCTCCCCGTTGGCCATGCCCTCCGGGCCGGCGAGCAGGTAGCCCACGGCGCTCCGCTCCAGTTGGTTGCGCTTTGCATTGCCGGGGGCCAACGGGGCCAGTCCCAACCAGCAGGCGTGGCGGGCCCGGGTCATGGCCACGTAGAGCAGCCGCAGGTCTTCGGCCAGGCGGGCGCGGTCGGCGCGCTCCTGGATCTCGTCGTCCACCTCGAATACCCAGCGGGGTCCTCCCGGCGCTCCCCGGTCCAGGAAGGGTCGACGGCCCTTGCTCACCGGCTTGAAGGTACAGATGAAGGGCAGGAAGACCAGTGGGTACTCCAGGCCCTTGGCCTTGTGCACCGTGACCACCTTGACCAGGTCCTCGTCGCTCTCCAGCCGCAGGATCTGCTCGTCGGCCCCCTGGCCGTTGCCCTCGCGGTGTTCCACCAGGTGGCGGATCAGCGCCTGCTCGCCGTCCAGTTCTGCGGCGGCCTGCTGGAGCAGCTCGCTCAGGTGCAGCAGGTTGGTCAGCGCCCGCTCGCCATCGGCGAGGGCAACCAGTCGGCGAGGCACCTCGAAGTCGTGGAGCAGCCGGCGCAGCATGGGCAGCACGCCCTGGGCCTGCCAGGTGCGCCGGTAGCCCCGGAACTGCTCCACCCGCTGCTCCCAGAGGAGCTCGTCCTCCGCCAGCCGGTGAAGGTCGGCCAGCGCCAGGCCCAGGGTGGGCGTGGCCAGGGCCGCCCGCAGCAGGCGCTCCACGGTGGGCTCGGCGCAGGCGCGCAACCAGCGGAGCAGGTCACCGGCCTGGTCGGTCCGGTAGACGGACTCGCGGTCGGAGAGATAGACACTGCGGATACGGCGCCGCCCCAGCGCCTGCTGGATCTGTCGCGCCTCGTTGAAGTCGCGCACCAGCACCGCGATGTCCCGGGGCCGCAACGGCTGCAGCCCGCCCTCCGGGTCACGGAAACCCGCGCGGCGGTCGGCACCGCCAGTGAGCAAGGCCGCCATCTCGCTGGCGCAGGCGTCCGCCTGGCGCTGGAGGTACGCGCCCTTGCGCACCGGCTCCCCCTCGTCCTCCCACCACAGGTGGACCGCGGGCAGCACCCGGCCATCCACCTCCAGTACCTCGTCACGGCCCTTGGCCGTTACCGGCTTGAAGGGCACGGGGTTGTCGCCGCCGGCGCCGAAGAGGAAGGCCCCCTCCTCCCAGCGCTGCTCGGCCTGGGCAAACAGCTGGTTTACCCCGTCCACCATGGTGGTGGTGGAGCGGAAGTTCATCGGCAGGGTGTGGTGCCGGCCCCGGGTGGCCTTGCGGGCCTGCAGATAGCTGTGGATGTCGGCGCCGCGGAAGCTGTAGATGGCCTGCTTGGGGTCACCGATGAGCAGCAGCGCCTGCTCCGGGCGGTTCTCCTCCACGCGGTAGACCCGCTGGAAGATGCGGTACTGCACCGGGTCGGTGTCCTGGAACTCGTCGATAAGCGCCACCGGGAACTGCCGACGCAGGGTGGAGGCCAGCCGTTCCCCGGCCTCGCCGTCGGCCAGGGCCGCATCCAGCCGGGTCAGGAGGTCATCGAAGCCCATCTGGGCCCGCTGGCGCTGGGCCTGACGAAAGCGCGCGCCGATCCAGCGAGCAGCAGCACGCAGCAGCCGCTCCGCCGGGAGGTCGCAGTACTGATCGTGGTCATCCAGACACTCGAACCCCGGATGCAGGTCGTCGGGCAACGTCTGGTTCTTTTTCAGGCGGCGGGCCAGGCCGGCGCGGGAGAGCCGCTCCAGGATACAGCTGCCATTGACCGGCTCGGGGCGCAGGGCGCCAGGGTCGTCGGCCCAGGCCTGCATCAGCCGCATCAGCTTGTCGATATCGCTGTAGGCGCGCTTGCTGACCGGCCCGGCCACCAGCTCGCGCAGCTGCGCCTCCAGGGTCTCCGGTGCCTCCCGCCAGGGCCGCTTGAGCCCGTCCACCGCCCGCTGCTGGCCGGCCAGCAGGCGGCTCAGCCCCTCGGCGGATTCCAGCTCCGGGTCGGCGGGGAGCGGCTGCCCGACCAGGGGGCGCACCTTCGTCAGCAGCGCCTCGGGGGTGTCGCCGAAGACCTCGCTGCGCAGCAGCGCCAGGGAGGGTGCCTCCTGCGGATAGAGGAAGGTGCGCCAGTAATCGCGCACCGCCTCTGCCAGCAGCTCGCCCTGGTCCGCCTCCAGGTCCTGGGTGAACAGGCTGCCGCTGTCGAAGGCGTGCTCGCGCAGCATGCGGTAGCACCAGCTGTGGATGGTGGAGACGGCGGCCTCATCCATCCACTCGGCGGCTAGTTCCAGGCGGCGCGCCTGGGCCGACAACTCGGCCTCCGGGTAGTCGGCCCGCAGCCGGGATAGCACGGGGTCATCCCGGTAGAGCGTCGGATCGCGGAAGGCGGCAGCCGCCTGGCTGAGCCGGTCACGGATACGCTCGCGCAGCTCCTGGGTGGCGGCCTCGGTGAAGGTGACGACCAGGATCTGCGGTGGGTCCAGCGGGGCGCCATCGCCGCACACCTCGCCGTGGGCCAGTACCAGCCGCAGGTAGAGCGCGGCGATGGTGAAGGTCTTGCCGGTGCCGGCGCTGGCCTCGATGAGCCGGCTGCCGCGCAACGGCAACCGGAGCAGGTCCAGCTCTTCGTGGCCTGATCGGCTCATGCCACCCTCCCGGCCTGGTCGTGGCGCTGCACGGCCTGGTGCAGCGGCCGGTAGAGCGCATCGCGCCAGCGGGCAAAGTCCGGGTCCGCCAGCAGCCAGTCGGCCTGCGGGTAGACCCGCAGCAGGTAGGGGTCGCGCTGGGCCTCCCCGGGCGTGTGTTCATTGCCGGTGTAGGTTATCAGTGCCTTTTCCAGTGGATCATGCTTGCCGCCGGCCTCGGCATCCAACCAGGCCATGGCCGTCCTGCAGGCCAACGGCAGGGGCCGGCGCTGACCTGCATCCCAGGCCCGGAGCACCTGCGCCAGGTGGCTGCGGGCCAGTTCGTCGGGCACAGGCTGCAGGCTCAGTCCGGTGTCCAGCCCGACCAGCTCGGTGGTGACCGGGCCCGCGAGGGCGTTGGACACCAGGTGGTCGACCCAGGTGGCGAGCAGCTTCTCGTACCGCCAATCCCGGCCCTTGGCGTCCTTCAACCGGCTGACGTTGTACCCCAGTTGCAGTCGGTGGTGGCCATCGCTGCGCAGGCCCTCCAGCTCGGGTGCCAGTTGCCAGCGGCCGTGGGCCAGCGGCTGCTCGGCAGCGATAGGCGGCACAACCTGCGGGAAGGCCTGCAGGCGCTCGTGGTAGCGCTGCAGCACGTCTTCGGCCTGGGTGAGCAGCGACGCCGCCACCAGTTCGCTGGCCGCGCCCACCGGCAGGGTTCCGCTGCGGCGCAGCCGGGCCGCCTCCCCTTCCAGTACCTGCGGCCAGGCCTCCGGCTTGTCCACGGCGCCGAGACCGGTCTGCACCAGCTGCTGGCGAAGCTGCCAGGCGGTGAGCCCGTCCAGCTCGAAGGGCTCCAGGTCCTCGCTGCCCTCCTGGTCCTCGTCGAAATAGACCCCGAGCCGGTGCTGAAAAAAGGCCTGGACCGGCCGCTGCAGAAAGCGGGCCAGCGTCGTCGGGGCCAGGGCCACCGGTTCGTCGGCGTGCTCATCCTCCGGCAACGGGGCGTTGTCGGGACCAGCCGCCTGGGCCGGATCGTGCTCACCGGCCGCGGCCTGTACCCCCTGCCATTCCCGGGCGTAGGTGAAGTGGCGGGCATCAACGGCGCCGGAGAGGGGGAAATTCACCCGGCTGAAGGGCTGCAGCGGGTGCTCGGTGGTCAGTTGCTGCAGCAGCGGGCTCTTGTCCGGGCGGGGCTCGTGCGCGGCCCCCGCCAGCGCCCAACCGGCGGCCAGGTGATCGCGCAACTGGCCGATCAGCACCGACGGGGGCCGGGGTTCATTATCGCGGACACTGCGCCCCACCCAGCTGATGTAGAGCTGCTCGCGGGCGGAGAGCAGCGCCTCCAGGAAGAGATAGCGGTCGTCCTCGCGCCGGGAGCGGTCCCCCGGGCGGTAGTCGTCGGCCATCAGGTCGAAATCGAGCGGCGTGGGGCTGCGCGGATAGTCGCCGTCGTTCATGCCCAGCAGGCAGACCACGCGGAAGGGGATGGCGCGCATGGGCATCAGGGTGCAGAAGTTGACCGCGCCGGCCAGGAAGCGCTGGCTGAGCCCACCCTCGTCCAGACTGGACAGCCAGTGTTCGCGGACCACGTTCAGCGGTAAGGGCTCATCCAGGGCGGCGGCCTCGCAGTCCGCGGCCCACTGCTCAAGCGTCTCTTGCAGTTGATCCAGGGTGGTGGCCTCGGTCTCGGTACCCGGGTCGAAGCAGGCGTTCAACAGCCACTGCAGCGTCAGCAGCCACTCTGCCGGGGGCTGCGGCTGGCGCAACCGGGCCCAGGCGGCGTCCAGGGTAGTCAGCAGCTGCTCCAGCGGGCCGAGCAGCCCGGCATCCAGGCCGCCCACCTCGTCGTAAGGCTCCACCCCCTGCCAGGCCTCGCCGCTGCCCACGGCGTAGCCCAGCAGCATGCGGCGCAGGCCGAAGCGCCAGGTGTTCGCCTCCAGGCCCGCGGGCAGCCCCAGGCCGGCCCGTTGCTCCGGCCCGAGCCCCCAGCGGACGCCGGCCCCCACGGCCCACTGGTGGAGTTGGCGCAGGTCCCCCTCGCGCAGGCCGAAGCGGCGGCGCAGGGCGGGCACGTCCAGCAGGTCCAGCAGTTCGCTCACCGCGCAGCGGCTCTCGGGCAGGTGGAGCAACCGCTCCAGGGCAATGAGCACAGTATCCCGGCCCCGGCTCCCCTGGTCGGACAGGGTATAGGGGATATGGCGCGGGTCGCCCGGCCGGGTCTGGCCGAAGACCGCCTGGATGTGCGGGGCGTAGCGGTCGATGTCCGGCACCATGACGATGACATCGCGGGGCCGCAGCAGCGGCTTGTCGGGGGCATTGAAGCGCGCCAGAAGCCGGTCATGCAGCACCTCCACCTCCCGTTGGGGGCTGTGGGCAACGTGAAACTGCAGCGAGGTGTCGTCGGCGGCAACCGCCGGCCAGTGCTCACGGGTCTCGCGCAGGGGCCGCAGCTCGCGGATGTCCTCCTGCAACTGGTGCAACAGCCGGCCCTTGCCGTGGGGCTGGAAGATATCGATCCGCTGCCAGGACAGCGACTCCAGCAGGTGACGGTAGTGCTCGGGGTCGTCGTGCTCATCCAGCAGCCGGATGTAGTCACGGCCCTGCTTGCCCCAGGCCGCCAGCAGGGGCTGGGCGTGGTTGTGCAGTTCGCTGTCGTCCAGGGTCTCGGGCATCCCCGGCTTGTGCGGTTGGCGCCGCCGCCGGGCGCGCAACAGGTCCTTATCCGCGACGATGTCCGCCCAGAAGTGCTGACAGGGGTTGTGCACGCCGACCAGCACCTGGGTGAAGCGGGCCAGCCCTTCCAGTGCCACGAGCACCTGGTGGGGCAATGACGAGATGCCGAACACGATCAGCCGGCGCGGCAGCCCGGCCGGGCGGGTTGGCAGCTCGCGCAGTGCCGCCAGGTAACGGGCGTGGATGGCCGCCCGGCTGAGCCCGCGCTCGGCGTCGTCCATATCCGCCAACAGGGCGCGCCACAGCCGGGGCTGCCAGCGGTCGCGCTCGGCCAGCGGGCGGGGGGCGCGGCCCGGACCGGCGCACTGGTCCCGGCCTTCGGCCCAGTCCGCCAACCAGTCGGCCCGGTAGACCTGGTACTGATCGAACAGATCCGCCAGGCGTTCGGCCAGCTGGTGGCGCTTGCGCCGATCGTCATCCCGTTCGAGGAACCCGCGCAGGGGTTCGAACCCGGGCTGTTCCACCAATTGCGGGAGCAGCCGCACCAGCCGCCAGGTCAGCGGCCGCTTGTCGAAGGGAGAGTCCAGCGGGACCGCCTCGCGGCCCAGCACCTCGCGGTAGGCGGTCCAGGTAAAGCGGGCCGGCAATTGCAACGACAGGCCGGCGGCAATCCCGCAGCCGGGCTCCTCGCTGTCCGGGTGGGCGGCCAGCGCATGGCTGAGCCATTGGGCCATACCATTGCTCTGGACCAGCACGGTCTCGGTTTCCAGTGGCCGCAGCGGGTAGGCCTGCATCCACTCCACGATGACCGCCCGCAGGTCCTCCAGGCGGTTGCCGTGCACCGCCATGAAGCCGGGTTGCAGTTCCTCCCCTCCGGACACCAGACACCTCCGTTGCCGTTACCCTTGGTACCCCACTTACCCCTCAATCTACACCGCTGCCACGACAGATAGCGTCGTGGCAGCGGTGTGGCCGGGGGGGTGCCGGGGGCACCCGATCCGGTGTCGGAGTGTACCGTCAGGAACGGCCCGACGGCCACGGCCATCCGGCCGTGGCCCACAGCGTCAGACCCGCAGGTGGCGCACCAGTTGCTGGAGTTGCTCCATCTGACCGCCGATGCTTTCGGTGGCCTGCTGGGTCTCCGCGGCGGAACGCTCGGTGCGCTGCGCTACGCCCGCAATGCTGGTGATCCGCTGGTCCATCTCCTGCGCCACGTGGCTCTGCTGCTCCGCGGCGGTGGCGATTTGCTGGGTCATCTCGTTGATGTGGGCCACGGAACCGACGATCCCGGTCAGCGCCTCCCCTGCAGCACGAGTCTGCTCGACCCCGGCCCGGCTGCGCTCCTGGCTGGCCCGGGTGGCATTCACCGATGCACCGGTATTCTCTTGAAGCCGATCGACGATCTTGCGGATCTCCCCGGTGGACTGCTGGGTGTTCTGCGCCAGGCTGCGGACCTCGTCTGCCACCACGGCAAACCCCCGCCCCTGGTCGCCGGCACGGGCCGCCTCGATGGCCGCGTTGAGCGCCAGCAGATTGGTCTGCTCGGCAATGCCGTTGATCACGTCCACCACCTTGGTGATTTCGTCACTCTCGACCTGCAATGCCTCCATCCGTTCGGCCAACGCTTCCATCTGCTCGGCCAGCTCCTGTACCGTCTCAGCGGCACGGGTCACCTCCCTCTGGCCCTCGTTGGCACGCTCGTCGGCATCACGGGCGGAGTTGGCAGCGTCAGAGGTGTTCCTGGCCACTTCCTGCACCGTGGCCACCATCTCATTCATGGCGGTGGCCACCTGGTCGATGTCGCCGGCCTGCTCTTTGACGCCCGCCGTTGTCTCGCCCATGGCGGCCGTGACCTGCTGGGTGCCGGTGCCCACCTGATCCGCCGTCTGGTGCACGCCGTGGACCACCTGGCCGATCTGGTCGAGCATATCGTTGTAGGCGGTGACCATCTCACCGACCTCGTTGTCCTTGTAGGGCGTGCTCAACCGCTGGGTGAAATCACCCCCCGCAACCGCCCCCATGCGCTGGCGAACGGCATCGATCTGGTCCATCAGCCAACTGAGGCCGAACATGCGACCCAGCACCACGAGAACGAGGATGGCCAACGCCATGGCACCGGAAATGCTCTGGTTGATGGTGATGGAACGCTGAAAATCGTCGCTCATCATGCTGACAGCGCGGTTCATTTCCTGCAGCACCTCGGGGGAGAGCTCGTGCACGCGCTCCAACGCCCCCTGCTCGGCGGGATTGTCCATGTAGCGGAACAAGGCGGCCCGGTACGCCTCCCAAAGCTCCAGCACGTGTTCCAGTTGGGCGCGGGTCTCGGCGTCATCCACGGATCGAATACCCAACTCCTCACTGCCTTCCAGCAGGCCGGCATGGGCCTGCTCCCAGGTCCGGGCAGTGGCCTCGACCGTGGCCCGGGACTCGACCCCCTCGGCGGCCATCATGGCCTCCTTGGCGACCCGCTGGCTGAGCATGCGCTGCGCACCCGCCACGTCAATCGCCCGCCCGGAGGCAGCGTCGACGCTCATGTAGAGAAACCCTGCCGAGCCCAACGCCAACAGAAAGATCAGTGCATAGGAGAAGAGGAACTGATGATCCAGCCGGCGCAGGCCGATACCGCGCAGCGCACCGTGGAGTAGTTGGGCGATCTCATCTCTGATTGCCATGGTGTGCCACCTTGACCCGGTTTATGGATGGGCGGCGAAGGCGCGCCCAAGCAAAGGCGCGCCGCCCATGCCCGACTGCGCATATGATCGATACCATATGCACCTTCACCGCTACTCTGCGGTATCGGCAGGGCTACCCGGGCCTTTAGCCCGACGCCAGCGGTGGGTAGTCGGTGTAACCTCGCTCATCCCCGCCGTAGAAGGTCTGCTCGTCCCACTCGTTCCACGGGGCATTCCGGCGGACACGCTCGGCCAGGTCCGGGTTGGCAATGGCGGGGCGACCGAAGGAGACCAGGTCACAGCGGCCGTCACTGATCCGCGCCCGCGCCTCCTCCGTGCTGTAGGCGCCATTACCGATGTAGGTCCCGGAGAAAACGCACCGAATGGCATCGACCACCTCCTCCGGCCGACCATTGGCATGGTTGCCCTGGAACGAATCCTCCACCACCTCGATGTAGGCAATACCCGCCTCGTCCAGGGCCCGGGCAAACGCCCCGAAAGTGGCTACCGGGTCCTCGTCCCGCATGTCATTGAAACTGCCGGTCGGGCTCACGCGGACACCAATCCGGCAAGCGGGCCAGACCTGCTTGACCGCCTCCACGACCATCAGCGGGAAACGGAGCCGGTTTTCGAGACTGCCCCCGTATTCATCGCTACGCTGATTGCTGCCACTGCGCAAAAACTGGTCGATCAGGTAACCGTTCGCGCAATGGATCTCTACCCCGTCGAAACCCGCTGCCTTGGCATTCTCGGCACCCTGACGGTATTGCTCGACCACGCCCGGAATCTCATCGCTACGCAAGGCGCGGGGCTCCAGGACCTCCACCATGCCGGATTCGGCGCTGATAAATGTCATGGCCCCCTCGGGCTTCAAGGCCGACGGGGCCACTGGCTGCGCGCCGCCGGGCTGCAACTCCGGCCGCGAAATACGCCCCACGTGCCACAGCTGGGCATGGATCCGGCCGCCGGCCCGGTGCACGGCTTCGGTAACACCGCGCCAGCCCGCCACCTGCTCCGAGGAGTGGATGCCGGGGGCAAAGGCATACCCCTTGCCTTGAGGTGAGACCTGGGTGGCCTCGGTGATGATCAGCCCCATGCCGGCCCGCTGCGCATAGTATTCCGCGTTTAAAGCTGTCGGCACATCGCCGGGCTGACCGGCACGGGACCGGGTCAGCGGGGCCATAACGATGCGGTTGGGCAGAGTCAGGTCGCCCAACTGATATGTCTGGAAGAGGATATCGTCGGTTGCGCTCACTCGGTGCTCCTCGTAGAGACGTACAGAACAGGCTACGCATTGGGACCGCATGACCGATGTATCGTTTCCTGGACACTCGGCCAGTGTGAATCCGCACTGACCACAGGACATGAACAGTGGATACACCGTCAAGTAAGGCACTACCACTTCCTGATTCTCAAGTAGCCGGTTCGGCACGTGGCCCTGGAGCCACCAACAGCAGACAGGCAACCCGTCGGTTTTTCGGCCTTGACCTGGAGGGGAAGATACAGCGCAGGAGCAGGGCTGGCGCAGTGCTCCGGGCACTGCGCCAGCCTCATTAAGGCTCAGGCTGGGTTTGGCTGCGGCACGCGCGTGCCCCGACCAGCAATTAATCCCATCACGCCCAAGCCCAGTGCAAACAGCGCGATGGAACCGGGTAAGGGCACCTGTCCTTCCGCAAATTCTGAGGAAATCTCCCCTTGGACGAAGGCTGAAGGGGCCTCTTCATATTCACCCGCGGCCCAGCCTGAGACGGTGAAATGTGCCCCGTCGGAGAAGTCATCACTGTGCGCCAGGGTCTGCGAGAAATCACCGATCGACGTGGAGAAATCAATGACCCCGTCCCCGATGGTCATGTCGAAATCGATACTGAGGCCCTCTGTGGCCACCCTCGGGTCCTGAATGAGGTCTGGCCACCCATCCGAAGGAGAGATCTCGGTCGCCCCTTCGGTCTGCCCGCCGAAATAGCCGAAGGCGCCCACTTGCGATGACTGCCCAAGAGTCCAAGTCTCATGCGTGCCAACCGGCATCAAACCTACCAACAAGGCGCCGTTGTAGTGCTGGGTCAGGCGGATACTGCCGGTGATATCCACCGACGCTGTATCCGGGAAATACGTAATTGAGTCATCGAAACTATGGAAGTTAAAACCTTCAGCCACTGTATAATCTGTCGACACTGGCGCCGCCAAAGCCTGCCCTGATAGTAATCCACCCCCCAGGGCCACAGCCAAAACAGTTGTACCCACTACCTTACTAGCCCGCTTGCACATCGTTGCGATCCTCTTCTCACCATTCTTTGTATTCGTGCAACAATGGACTTGCAGGCATTGTTCCAAATTCGGCACAAAGCCTATTTTTCACCTAGGCATCAGGTTTTTACTGCACTATTACCCCTACTTCATGGTTCGCTTAAATGGCACGAACCCGCATTCTGTAAAATATACGGACGGCGAGGGGGGGTGAACCATCCCAGGGTATCTATGCAGGGTTGTCACCAAACCGATACGAGGGGAGGCAATCCGAAGTCTGGCATCCGAGCAAGCGGCACACCAGGGAAACTGGCTTTATTTCAGATGGATACGCCCGCTATTGACATGCCAAACGCTCAATGTAGAATACCCCACTCGAACACGACAGGCGCGTAGCTCAGCTGGTTAGAGCACCACCTTGACATTGTAGTACCGCCTCTTTCCAGTCCTCGCATATCCCCATAAAACAGCATCTTAGATTTCAGTTTTCGTCGCTTTCTGACACTTAGTGTCACATTCGTCTGATTAATTGGTCCCAATTTGA
>SR_TP_S13solDRAFT_1000043_pt1 | contig 74602 bp, 53 predicted proteins | sample SodReaTP_S13sol_FD_11159 | JGI IMG/M metagenome (IMG submission 11159) | reverse complement strand
GAAGGGCCGGGAGAGGTGCTCATCCAGCAAGAACCCGGCGACCCGGGGCAGGTCGGCCGCCGCCACGCCGGGGCGCGACAGGGCGAGGTACAGTCCGTTGTCCGTTTGCATGGCCAGTCCGTTGGCAATAAAAGCGCTCAGTCAGCGTTTGGGCAGAATAGGGAGGGATTCTAGGGGCTGTCAAGCAAGGACCCGTCTGGTGACTCCCTATGCTCGCTCCGAAGAGAGTAGCCGCGCGAGCAGGGGCAACGCGTGGACGCTGCCCAGTTTCCGTGCGACCGCCCTCAGGAGTGGATAGCCGCCCACAATATCGCCCGTATCGCCGGCCCGCGCGCGGGCCAGGTACTAGCTGCAAGCCGCGCCATTGCGGTTCAGGTTCACAGAGTCATCCGCCAGGGCAGGGCGTCCAGGTCCACGTTGCCGCCGGTGAGGATCAGGCCCACCCGCTGCCCGTGGAAACGCTCCGGCGCCTTCAATACGGCGGCCAGAGCCACCGCGGAGGAGGGTTCCACCACCAGCTTCATGATCTCCCAGATCCGGCGCATGGCCGTGATGATCTCCGCCTCGGTCACCAGTAACACGTCGGCCACCTGCCGTGAGACAAAGTGCCAGGTCAGCGGCGACAGGGAGGCGCGTAGGCCGTCGGCGATGGTTTCCGGGGCATCGCCGGGGATGATATGGCCGGCGTGCAGGGAGCGGTGAGCGTCATCGGCATTGGCGGGTTCGGCCCCGTAAATGCGGGTTGCCGGTGCCAGTTCGCCCAGGGCCAGTGCGGTGCCGCTGATCAGTCCGCCACCGCTGACCGGGGCAATCACGGTATCCAGCGGTCCGGCCTGCTCGTGGAGTTCCAGTGCACAGGTGGCCTGGCCGGCGATCACCCGGCTGTCGTCGTAGGGGTGGACGAAATGGCCGCCGGTGCGGGCCACCAGGGCCTGAAGTGTCTGCTCGCGGGCGCGCAGCGTCGGTGCGCAGCTGATCACCTGACCGCCGTAGCGGGCGACACCCTGCCGCTTTGCCGCGTTGGCGTTCTCCGGCATTACCACGGTGCAGGGGATGCCCCGGCAGTGGGCGGCGCGCGCCAGGGCCAGTGCATGGTTGCCGGAGGAGTGGGTCACCACCCCGTGGGCGGCTTGCGCGTCGTCCAGCGTGAACACGGCATTGGTGGCCCCGCGGGCCTTGAATGCGCCGGCCTTCTGCAGGTTCTCGCACTTGAACAGCAGCCGTGCGCCCGTAAGCCGGTCCAGCGTGCTGCTGGTCAGCACCGGCGTGCGATGGGTCCATCGGGCGATGCGCCGCGCCGCGGCCTGCGCGTCGGGGAAACCAGGGATGTTCATGGTGGTGTTCCTCCTGCGCGGCCGGGCCCGACGCCCGATTAAGGATTGCTGGCAGGTTACCCGCGTTCGGCAGCCACCGCGTTGGCGCGGTCCATCAACTCACTGCGCTCCTGCAGCAGGTAACCGATCTCGCGGTAAGTGTGAACATCCAGCCCGGTATCCTCAACCGCGGTGGTCATGGCCTCGCGGGCCTCCTCTTGCAGGGCCAGGGCGTCCTCGCCCTCTGCTTCACGGATCTGGTCCGCGTAATCCTCGCGGACGTTCTGAATGGCCTCGGCGGCTTCCAGGAAGTGGCCGAGCTGCTCATCCTCCACCTCGTCGGCGCTCAGTTCCCCCTCGCTGGCCACCTCGCTCTCGTACAGGTCCTTGTCGTTGGCGGCCCACGCCATGCCGGCCGGGGCCAGGGCCAGGCCGAGGGAGACGAGGAATGCCGGAATGTGGCGGGTGGTTACTCGCATGATGCACCTCCGCTTGAAGTGTTCGGTCGGCTCACCGCCGGGTGGGCCGTGTCCGTACCGTTGCAGGGGTGATGCCAAATGGTGATGTCCCTAAAAACAATGTCTTACGGTGTCTCCGGGGTGGGCGCGCCTGTGCCCTTGCGGCACATGTGCGTGCGGGTCGCGCTCGGGGCGCTCAATACCCCCGGGCCTGGATGCCGCGCCGCTCCAGCAGTGAGCCGTCCAGCCGGTAAAGGTCGACCAGCGCCTGGCGGTAACCCACCTGCGCGGCTTGCTGGTCCACCTGGGCCTGCAGCAGGTCGCGCTGGGCCTGCGACAGGGCGAAGGCGGTGGTCTGGCCCACTTCGAAGCGCGCTTGCTCGGCGCGCAGGCGCTCCTGCTGGGCGGCTCGGGTGGCAGCGGTGGCCTCGATCTGCGCCTGGCTGCGCGCCACCTCCAGCCAGGCGGCCTGCACGTCCACCTGAACCAGCCGGGTGAGGTTGTCGATGCCGAGCAGGGCCTGCTCCCGCTGCAGCCCGGCCTGGCGGTGTTCCGCCTGACCGGCGCGGCGCCCCAGTGGTTGCTCCACCCGCAGACCCACCACGGCGTCGTAGCTGCGGCCATCCAGCTCTTCCACGGCGGAGCCGAAGCTGTCCGCGTACCCGCTCTTGCCCAGGGTGACGAAAAGATCCAGGCGCGGCAGCAGCCCGTTGCGGGTGCGGACCAGCTCCAGTTCGTTGCGCTCCAGCAGCAGCCGGGCCTCGCGCAGTTCCGCCCGGTGCTCCAGGGCCAGCAGCAGGTGGGTGGCCACCGGGTCCGGTTCGGCGTCCTCGGGCAGGGTGGGCGCGGTCTCCGGGGTCAGCTCCGGTGCCTCGCCGGGGGCGTAGTCGGTCCCGGTCAGTTGCAGGAGCTGCAGTCGCGCCACGTCGCGCCGGTTGCGGGCGTCGATCAGCTCCTGGCGGCGCAGGGCGGCCTCCGCCTCCAGCGGGGCCAGTTCGGTCTCGGACAGATCCCCCAGGCGGACCCGCTCGCGGGTGCGTTCGATCTGCTCCTCGGCCAGGGCCAGGGAGGCCTCGAACAGCTCGATCTCCCGCTCCGCCTGCACCAGGTCCCAGTAGGTGGCCTCCACGTCCGCCACCAGCGTCTCGGTGAAGCCGCGCAGCTCGTACTCCGAGCGCAGGGTGTCCAGCTCCGCCTGTTGCACCCGGACCAGGTTCACGTCGCGGCCGCGGCCCTGGAGCAGGGGCTGGTTGAGGGTGAGGTCGAGCCGGGAGCGGTGCAGGGCGGTGCCGTCCCGGGCGTCTGGGGCATCGCTCTCGCTCAGCCGCCGGTCCTGGGTGACGCCCAGTTCCACCTCGGTACCGGGGGCGAACCGCTGGCGGACGCCGGCGCGGATGTCCTCGCGTTCGGATTCCACCGCGAAGCGATCGCCCAGCCGGTCGTCCAGCCGGTCCTCCCGGTCGCGGCGCACGCTCAGCTCGGCGAAGAGCTCCGGGTCGAAGACGGCCCGTTCGATCTCTTGGAAGGCGGCGATCTCAGGCTCCAGGCGCTCGGAGCGCAGCGCCGCGTTGGACTCCAGCGCCCGCAACACCGCCTCCTCCAGGGTGAGGGGCTCCGCCTGGGCGCCACCGGCCAGCAGGGCGGCCAGGCCCATCATCAGACCGGCCACGGCGCCGGTGCGATAGGCGGGGCCTGAGCGGGCGGCTGAACCGGTTGCGGGGGCGGGGCGGTGAACGCCGTGGTTCCGGGTCATGTCGCGGGTTTCCTTGCCGAATGGAACAGGGTGTAGACCACTGGAATCAGCACCAGGGTAATCAGGGTGGCGCTGGTGAGGCCGCCGAGCACTGCCCGGGCCATGGGCGCCTGCGCTTCGGCCCCCTCGCCCCAGCCCAGCGCCAGGGGCAGCAGGGCGAGCATGGTGGTGGCGGAGGTCATCAGCACCGGGCGCAGCCGCCGCCGGCCCGCCTGCAGGGCGGCGGCCCGGGGCGGCAGGCCGGCGCGCCGGTAGCGGGTCGCCCGGTCCACGATCAGGATGCCGTTGTTCACCACGATACCCGCCAACAGGATGGTGCCGATGAAGGACTGGGCGTTCAACGTGGTGCCGGTGAGCCACAGGGCCAGGATGACCCCGATGGCCGCCATGGGCACGGTGAACATCACCACCAGCGGGTCGCGCAGGGACTCGTACAGCGAGGCCATCACCATGTAGACCAGCACCACCGCCAGCACCAGGGTGAGGGTGAGGGCGCTGAAGGCCTCTTCCTGCTCCTCGTAGTCGCCCCCCAGGTGGTAGCTGTAGTCCCGGGGCATGGGCTGTTCGGCCAGCCGCTCGCGCACGTCGGCCACCACCGAGCCCAGGTCGCGGTCAGCGATGTTGGCGTAAACCAGGGCGATGCGCTGGCGGTCGCGGCGGTCGATGCGCAGGGGGCTGGTGCCGGCCTCCCGGCTGACCAGGCTGCGCAGGGCGATGGCCTCGCCCTCGCGGTTGGTGACGGTGAGATCCAGCAGTTCCTCCAGATCCAGGCTGCGGGCGTTGGCCAGGCGCACGCGGATGTCGACTTCGTCGCCGTTGTCCTGGAAAAGCCCGGCGCGGGTGCCGGCCACGGCGGTCTCCAGGGTGCGCGCCACCTGGCTGGGGGAGACGTCCAGGTCGGCGGCCCGGGCGCGGTCGATCATCAGCCGGTTCTCCGGGATGCCGTCGTCCCGGGAGCGGCGCAGGTCGGTGATGCCGTCCAAGCCGTCCAGCCGCTCGACGGTGGCCTCTGCCAGCCGGTCGAGGGTGTCCAGGTCGAAGCCGCGGATCTCGATGGCCAGTTGCTCCCCCTCGCCGCCGAAACCGCCCCGGAAGAGCATGCCGGAGCGGGCGCGGATGCGGACATCGGCACCCGGGATGTCAGCCAGCGCCTGGCGCAGATCCTGCGCAACGGCCTCGCTGGAGCGCTCCCGTTCCGTGACCCCACCCAGGGCCAGTTGCAGGTTGCCGCGCGCGCCACCGCCGGCCCGGAAGCCGCCGCTGCCCGCCTGGGTGACCCAGGCCTGGGTCTCCGGCACCCACTCCAGCACGCGGGATTCGATCTCGCGCACCTGTTCGTCGAGGAACGCCAGGCCGGTACCCGGCTCGTAGGTGATGGTGATGCGGACGTCGCCCTCGTCGGTGGCGGGCATCAATTCCGTGCCCAACCGGGGCAGCAGGGCGATGGCCAGCACGAAGGCCGCGGTGCCGATGGCCAGCGCGGCCTGGCGGTTGCGCAGGGTGGCGGCCAACAGCCGGCGATAGCCGTGATCCAGCCCGGTAAGCAGGCGCTGGATGGTGCGACCGACCCGCGACGTGAGGCCGGTGGGGGGCCGGCCGACCATTTCGTTCTGAGCTTGCTGCTCGGCAGGGCTGGCACCGGGAGGGGCCAGTTGCCGGCATACCCGCTGGGGCATCAGCGCGGTGAGCATGGGCACCAGGGTCAGGGCCACCAGCAGGGAACAGAAGAGGCTGAAGGCCACCACCCAGGCCAGCGGCTGGAACAGCTCGCCGGCCAATCCTTCCAGGAAGACCAGGGGCAGGAAGATGGCCAGGGTGGTCAGGGTGCTGGCGATGACCGCCGGGGCCACCTCGCCGGTGCCCTGCACCGCCGCCTCCAGGGGCGGTGCACCCCGCTCCCGCCGGGCCATCACCGACTCCAGCACCACGATGGCGTTGTCCACCATCAGGCCTACCCCCAGGGCCAGGCCGCCCAGGGTCATCAGGTTGAGGGTGAGCCCGCCGCCGTAGATCAGGGCGAAGCTGGTGACCAGGGAGATGGGGATGGCCACGGCGGCCACGGCGGTGGCGCGCACGTCGCGCAGGAAGAAGAGCAGCACCAGGATGGCCAGGCTGCCCCCCAGCACGATGGACTGGCCCAGGTTGCGCATGGCCCGCTCGATGTAGCGCGCCGAGTCGGTGATGGGCTGGAGCTGGATGGCGGGGTAGTCCAGGTCCATGCGCGCCAGCTCCCGGCGCAGTTCCCGGGCAGTGGCCACGGTGTTGGCCTCGGACTGCTTGCGCACCGCCAGGCGGATGCCCGGCTCGCCGTTGATGCGGATGCGCCGGGTCTCCCGCTGGTGAGTGTCGCGGATCTCCGCCAGCTGGCCCAGGCGCACGAAGGCACCGTCCGCCCGCGCCAGGGTGATCTCGTGCAGGGCGTCCAGGTCGGTGAAGCGGCCGGGGATGCGCAGGGCGCGGTCGTAACGCCCCTCCTCCAGCCCACCGGCGGCCACCTCGAAGTCCGCCTCCATCAGGGCATCGCGTACGCCGTCCAGGGTCAGGCCCAGGGACTGCAGCCGGCCCGGGTCCACGCCCACTTCGATCTCCCGCTCCAGCCCGCCCCAGATGTCGATGGCACCCACGCCGGGCAGGCGCTCCAGTCGGTAGGCCATCTGGTCGTCCACCAGACGGCGGAGCTCAATGGGGTCCAGGGGCCCGGAGGCACCGATAATCATGATCGGCGTGTCGCCCAGGTCCACCTGGCGCACCCGGGGCCGGTCCGCCTCGTCGGGCAGGTTGGGCACCACCCGGTCCAGCCGGTCGCGCAGGTCGTTGGCGGCCTGCTCCAGGTTGGTGCCCCAGGCGAAGTTGAGGGTGACGTCCGACTGCCCCTCGCCGGAGACGGAGTTGATGCGCTCCACCCCGGGCACGGCGGCCACGGCGTCCTCCACCCGGCGCGTGATCTGCTGTTCCACCTCCCGGGGGGAGGCGTCGGCGTAGCTGGTGGAGACGGTGAGGGTCGGGTAGGCGACGTCGGGCAGCAGGTCCACCGGCAGCCGGGTGAGGGAGGTCAGGCCCAGGACCACGGCGATCAGGGTGACCATCACCGTAAAAACCGGGCGCTGGGCGCAGAAGGCGGCAAGCTTCACCCTTCGTGCTCCTCGTCCTGGCGCGCCAGCACGTCTGTCAGGCGTTCCGGCCGCAGCGGGCTGCCGTCCTGGATCAGGTGCTGGCCCAGGGTCACTACGTCGCCCCGTAGCTCCGGGTTAAGGAGCTGCACCCGGTCTCCGTCCCGCACGCCGGTGGTGACCACGTGGTAGCGGGCCCGCGGGGGGGCGTCGTCACCCGTGTCCTCATCCACCTGGAAAATGCCCACTTCGTCGCCGCGGCGCACCAGGGCGTCGCGCGGCACCCAGAGGGCGTCCTCGGTCTCGCCCACGGTGATGTGCAGGCGGGCGAAGAGACCGGGGCGGAGGCGGTCGTCCGGGTTGGGCACGGTCAACTCCAGCCGGGCCTGGCGACTGCCGGGGCTGAAGCGGGGGGCCAGGCGCGCCACCGTGGCGGGGAAGTGTTCGCCGGGGTAGACATCCACCGCCAGGCGGGCGGCCTGGCCCGGGTGCAGGTGGGCGTAATCCCGTTCGGTGACGAAGCCCACGGCGCGCAGGGTGCGGGTGTCCATCAGCGAGACCACCGGGTCGCCGGCGTTCAGCGAGGCCCCCTCGTCGCGGTAGCGCTCGCCGACGACGCGGGTCTCGCCGTCGCCCTCCCAGTCGGCGCGGATCTCGGTCCAGGACAGGCGCACCCGCGCGGCGGCCAGGGCGGCCTCCCGCTGGGCGATCTGCGCCTGGGCCAGCTGCTCGCGGCTCTGCTCCGCCGCCACCCGCGCCTCGGCGGCCTCCAGCTCGGCCTGGGAGGCCACGCGCTGCTGGCGCAGGGCGCGGGTGCGGTCCAGCTCCGTGCGGGCGGATTCCAGCGCGGCGCGGGTCTCGGCCAGCTGGGCGCGGGCCACGTCGCGGGCGGCCCGGGCCTCGGCCACGGCCTGTTCCTGCTCCTCGCTGTCCAGGCGGGCGATGAGTTGACCCCGCTCCACGGTGTCGCCGATATCCACCATCAGCTGGCGCAACCGGCCGCCGGTGCGAGCGGCCAGGTCGAACTCGTTGGCGGCCTCCAGGCTGCCAGTGAAGCGGCGCACGTCCTGCAGCGGCCCGCGGGTGAGGCTGGCGGTCTCCACCGCCACGGGCCGGGGCTCGCGTTCGCCCGCCAGGCCCGGCACCCCGAGGTCGGGGCCGGTCTGTTGCAGTGCATACAGGCTGATGCCGGTGATCAGAAGGGCGGGTAGCCACCAGCGAAGGGCCTTGAACAGCTTGGAGGTCATGGGCTCGTCCGGTTCCATGGGGCCAGGTGCGCCCCGCCATGAGAACAGCGGCGGGTAATGCCACTGTTACACGATCAGGCTGGATTGTAACGGGGTGTAACGGCCGGTTCTCGTGCGCATCCTTGGGTTGGATGCGCGCAGCGCGGCGGGGTTCCCGGCCGGTGGCTGGCACTGCGGCCCGGACCGGGTACAATGCCGCACTGCAACGAACCCGGGTTGGCCAGGGAGTAACCCGTGCACTGGAAGACCATCCTGCGCATCACCAGCCTGCTGGTGGTGATCTTCAGCTTCAACTTCATCCCGCCGCTCGGCGTGTCGCTGTTCTACAGCGATGGCCACTGGGGCACGTTCGGACTGAGCTGGCTGATCGTGGCCGTGATCGGCGTCCTGTTCTGGCTACCGGTACGGGGGGACCGCAAGGAGTTGATGGTCCGGGACGGCTTCCTGGTGGTGGCGTTGTTCTGGACGGTACTGGGCCTGGTCGGGTCGCTGCCCTTCATGTTCGGGTTGGGCATGACCGCCACCGATGCGGTTTTCGAGTCCATCTCCGGGTTCACCACCACCGGGGCCACGGTGATTCTCGGGCTGGACGAACTGCCGCGCTCCATCCTCTACTACCGCCAGCAGCTGCAATGGCTGGGCGGTATGGGGGTGGTGGTGCTGGCCGTGGCCATCCTGCCCATGCTGGGCATCGGTGGCATGCAGCTGTACAAGGCAGAGGTCTCGCGGGTGACCGCGGACGACAAGCTGACCCCGCGCCTGATGCACACCGCCCGCGCCCTGTGGGCCATCTACCTGACGCTCACCATCGCCTGCGCCTTGGCCTACTGGCTGGCCGGCATGACGCCCTTCGATGCCATCGGGCATGCCTACACTACCGTGGCCACGGCCGGCTACTCCACCCACGACGCCAGCATGGGCTATTTCGACAGCGTCACCATTGAGCTCATCGCGATAGTCTTTATGTTGCTCGGTGGGATGAACTTCGCGCTGCACTTCCTGGTCTGGCGTTCCCGTGACGTGAGGGTTTACCTCCGCACCCCCGAGGCGCGGGTATTTCTCGGGCTGTTCGCGGTCGCAACCATTGCGATCACCGGTGGCCTGGCCTTCGTCGGCACCTACGAAACGGTCTGGGAATCGCTGCGCTACGCGGCCTTTCAAACGGTTGCCGTGCTGACGACCACCGGCTACGGCACTGCGACCTTCGCCGAGTGGCCGCTCTACATCCCGCTGGTGTTGGCCAGTCTGTCCTTCATCGGTGGCTGCGCTGGTTCCACCGCCGGCGGCATGAAGGTGGTGCGGATCATGCTGCTGTTCAAGCAGGGCGCGCGCGAGGTGAACGCCACCATCCATCCCCATGCGGTCTACCGGGTAAAGCTGGGCGATCGCGCCGTGCCGGAGCAGGTGGTGCAGGCGGTGTGGGGATTCTATACGGTGTACATCCTGGCGGCGCTGGTGCTTACGGGGCTGAACATGGCCATGGGGCTGGACATGGAGAGCGCGTTCGGCGCCACCATTGCCTCGCTCAACCTGTTGGGGCCGGGGCTGGGAGAGGTGGCAACCACCTTTGCCCACCAGTCCGACCCGGTGAAGTGGATGGCCAGCTTTGCCATGCTCATGGGGCGGCTGGAGGTCTTCACCCTGCTGATCCTGTTCACCTTCGCCTTCTGGCGTAACTGATATGAGGTGACCCATGTTCCTGGAATGTAACCCCCGCTTCGTCAGTCGCCTCACCCGGGATACGCTGGCGCTGATCATGGCCGGGGGGCGCGGGGGGCGGTTGTCCAACCTCACTGACTGGCGGACCAAGCCGGCGGTGCCCTTCGGCGGCAAGTTCCGGCTCATCGACTTCCCCCTGTCCAACTGCATCAACTCCGGCATCCGCCGCATCGAGGTGCTCACCCAGTACAAGGCCCACTCGCTGATCCAGCACATCCAGCGCGGTTGGGGCTTTCTGCGCGGCGAGTTCGGCGAGTTCGTCGAGCTGGTACCGGCCCAGCAGCGCATGGACAAACCCCTCTGGTACGCCGGCACGGCGGACGCGGTCTACCAGAACATCGATATCATCAAGGCGCACAACCCCAGCTATGTGCTGGTGCTGGCCGGCGACCACGTCTACAAGATGGATTACGGCGGCATGATCGCCCGCCACGCCGAGTCCGGTGCGGCGATGACTGTGGGTTGCGTGGAGGTGCCGCGCAAGCGCGCCTCGGCCTTCGGGGTGATGAGCGTGAACAAGGAGCGCCAGGTGCTGGCCTTCAACGAAAAGCCGACGGACCCCACGCCCATGCCCGGAAACCCGGACCGTGCCCTCGTCTCGATGGGCATCTACGTCTTTGACCGCGAGTACCTGTTCCAACTGCTGCGTGAGGATGCGGAGAACTTCGACTCCTCCCGCGACTTCGGCAAGGATGTCATCCCCATGGCCATCGCCAACCACAAGGTGCAGGCCTATCCGTTCAGCGACCCGGTTTCCGGCCGGCAGGCCTACTGGCGTGACGTGGGGACCGTGGATGCGTTCTTCCAGGCCAACATGGAACTGATCGGCGAGGACCCGGAGCTGAACCTCTACGACGAGGAGTGGCCCATCTGGACCTACCAGGCGCAACTGCCCCCCGCCAAGTTCATCCACGACCGCGAGGGCAAGCGGGGCATGGCTATCAACTCCATGGTCTCCGGGGGCGACATCATCCACGGGGCGGAGGTGCGGGACTCGCTGCTCTTCTCCCAGGTGGTGGTGCGCCCTGGCGCGGAGGTGCACGAGGCGGTGATCCTGCCCGACGTGCAGGTGGGCGAGGGCTGCCGTATCCGCAAGGCGGTGATCGACGAGGGGTGTCGCATTCCCGCCGGCACGGTGATCGGCGAGGACCGGGCCGAGGACCGGCGGCGTTTCTTCGTCACCCCCAAGGGCGTGGTGCTGGTGACCGCCGAGATGCTGGGGCAGGAGGTCGCCCACGTGCGCTGAAAGCCGCCAGGCCTTTGCCGGGGATGGCTTAACGAGCCGCCGCCGACCCGCTACCCTGTGAAACCATCCACACGAAACGGGGCAGGGCTTTGATGGTGGACCATCAGCGGCAGGACGGGGTGGTTACTGGATCGCCGGGTGAGGCAGGCAACGGTCAGGTCTGGCATGCGCTCTCGTGCGAGCAGGTGCGCCGGCACTGGGCGGTCACCCGGGCTGGGCTGAGCCCCGACGAGGCCCGGGACCGGCTCGACCGGTACGGTCGCAACGAGCTCAAGCCGCCCGAACGCGCCAGTGCGCTGGTGCGCTTTCTGCGCCACTTCCACAACATCCTCATCTACATTCTGATCGCCGCGGCCGTCGGCACCGCGCTGCTGGGCCACTGGGTGGACACCGGCGTGATCGCCGCCGTGGTGCTCATCAATACCCTGATCGGCTTCGTCCAGGAGGGCAAGGCGGAAAAGGCGCTGGATGCCATCCGCAAGATGCTCTCGCCCATGGCGGTGGTGGTGCGCGACGGCAAGCGCCGGGAGATCCCGGCCGCTGAGATTGTCCCCGGTGACATCATCCACCTGCAGGCCGGCGACAAGGTGCCGGCGGATCTGCGGCTGCTCGAGGCCAAGAACCTACGCATCGAGGAGGCGGTGCTCACCGGTGAATCGGTGCCGGTGGAGAAGGGGCTGGACCCGGTGGCCGAGGACGCCCCGCTCGGGGACCGCGCCGGCATGGCCTACTCCGGCACCCTGGTCACCTTTGGTCGCGGCGTGGCCGTGGTGGTGGCCACCGGCGAGCGGACCGAGATCGGCCGCATTTCCGCCATGCTGGGCGAGGTGGAGAGCCTGCAAACGCCGCTGGTGCGGCAGGTAGAGCAGTTCGGCCGCTGGCTGGCGGCGGTGATCATTGCCATCTCCGCGGCCACCTTCGCCTTCGGCTATTGGGTGCGCGACTACCCGCTGGACGAGATGTTCCTGGCCGCGGCCAGCCTGGCGGTCTCCTCCATCCCCGAAGGCCTGCCGGCGATCATGACCATCGCCCTGGCCATCGGCGTGCAGAAGATGGCCCGGCGCAACGCCATCATCCGTAAGCTACCGGCGGTAGAGACCCTGGGGTCGGTGTCGGCCATCTGTTCCGACAAGACCGGCACCCTGACCCGCAATGAGATGACCGTGCAGGTGCTGGCCTTTTGCGACCGGCAGGTGGAGGTGGACGGAGTGGGGTATGAGCCCCACGGTGGGTTCTCCGTTGATGATCGCGACATCGACCCGGAGGATAACCCGGCCCTCTGGGAGACACTGCGCGCCGCTCTGCTGTGCAACGACGCCCAGCTCTATGAGAAGAACGGGGACTGGGTGATGGAGGGCGACCCCACCGAGGGGGCGTTGCTGACCGTGGCGCGCAAAGCCGGCATGGATCCGCAGCGCCAGCAGGAGCGATACCCGCGCATCGACGTGATCCCCTTCGAGTCCGACCACAAGTACATGGCGACCCTGCACCACGACCACCACGGGCACGAGGTGATCTACCTCAAGGGGGCACCGGAGCGGGTACTGTCGCTCTGCCGGCGGCAGATGGGCAGGGAGGGGCCGGAACCGCTGGACGAGTCCCGCTGGAAGGGCGTCATGGACGGGGTGGCGGGCCGCGGTCAGCGGCTGCTGGCCATCGCCGCCCGTGACGGGAAGCCGGGGCAGCGCACCCTGGACTACGAGCACGTGGAGCAGGGCGATTTCACTTTGATGGCCGTGGTGGGCATCATCGACCCGCCCCGGGACGAGGCCATCCGGGCGGTGAACGAGTGCATCGGGGCCGGCGTGCGGGTGAAGATGATCACCGGCGACCACCTGGTCACCGCTCGTGCCGTCGGGGACATGCTCGGCATCAACAAGCAGGGCGGTGGTCGCGCCCTGGCCGGCCACCAGCTCGACGGCATGGACGATCGTGAACTGTGCCGGGCGGTGGAGGCTACCGACGTCTTCGCCCGGACCACCCCGGAGCACAAGCTGCGTTTGGTGGAGGCGCTGCAGTCGCGTGGGCGTATTGTCTCCATGACCGGCGACGGGGTGAACGATGCCCCGGCGTTGAAGCGGGCCGATGTGGGGGTGGCCATGGGCCACAAGGGCACCGAGGCGGCCAAGGAGGCCTCCGAGATGGTGCTGGCCGACGACAACTTCGCCTCCATCGCCCACGCGGTGGAGGAGGGGCGGACGGTCTACGACAACATCCGCAAGGCCATCCTGCACATGCTGCCCACCAACGCGGGGCAGTCGCTGACCATCATGATGGCCATCCTCATGGGGCTGGCCCTGCCGCTCACGCCGGTGCAGGTGCTCTGGGTGAACATGGTCACCTCGGTCACCCTGGCCATGGCCCTGGCCTTTGAACCCAGTGAGCCGGGGGTGATGCGCCGGCCGCCGCGAGCGCCGGATACGCCACTGCTCTCCGGGTTCCTGCTCTGGCGCATCCCCTTCGTGGCGGTGCTGCTCTGGATCGGCACCTTCGGCCACTTCGTCTACATGGAGGAGGTGGTGGGGGTCTCCGACGAGCTGGCGCGCACGGTGGCCATCAACACCCTGGTGGCCGGGCAGGCCTTCTACCTGTTCAACCTGCGGCTGATCTTCCAGCCGGTGCTCAAGGGCTGGGAGGTATTCCGTTCCAAGGCCATGTGGGCGGCCCTGGGGGTGCTGGTGGTGCTGCAGCTCAGCTTCACCTACCTGCCCTTCATGAACACCCTGTTCGGGCTGGAGTCCATCAGCCTGGCGGACTGGGGCCGCATCCTGGTCTTCGGGCTGGCGGTGTTCCTGATCGTGGAGCTGGAAAAGTGGGTGCTGCGCCGTACCCCCTGGGTGGACACCGGGGATGGCACGCAGGCACCGGCGCCGGATGCGGTCAGGGGGTCATGAGGCATCGGTCCGACGCCCTGGCCGCACCAGGTCAAGCAGCAGGCGGGGCAGGGTCTTTTTGGGCTTTGCCCCGTCGTCATGGCGCCAGAGCGACAGCCCTACCTCGGTGACCTCGCGCTTGTCCCGCACCGCCCTCACGATGAGTTCCACTGGCCCCAGCGCTACCCGGTCACCCACCACCGGGCGACCCTGCAACGCCCGGCGCATGTGCTCGGCAATGGTTTCGTCCGGCGGCAGGTCCCCCAAATCGACGCCGTAGGCCGCCTGCAACGCGGAAAGGGGCTGGTCCGGGTTGATCCGCAACTCGCCGAAAAAGGCCTGGTCATCCTTGCTCGGCGGGACCGGGCGGGCGAACACCCGGTCCAGCAAGCCGATGTAATCCGGTGGGATGAAGATGTAAACGTAATCGCCGGGTTGCAGATGGCTGGCATCCTGGTAGCGGATGGTCTGCTCATTGCGCACCACCAGTGACGGCCGGGCCCAGCGTGGTAGTGGCTCGCCTTTCCCCACCGGGCTGTCCTCGGTAACCCGGTAAACCGCCAACTCGTGGCGCGGGGTGCCGGGCAGGGCCAGTTCCACCCGCTTCACCGGGCCGAGCTGTTCGGGCACGATCAGGTGCAGGCGCCGGGCGGCGGGGCGGATGGTCCAGCCTTGGATCAGCAGCGAGGTGAGCACCATGATGAAGGCCACGTTGAGGAACAGTTGGCCATTCTCCACCCCCGCCACGATGGGCAGGATCCCGAGCAGGATGGACACGGCACCGCGCAGCCCCACCCAGGAGAGAAAGGTGGTGGCCTCCCGTTCCAGCCGAAAGGGCAGCAGGCACAGCCAGACGGCCAGCGGACGGGCAATCAGCATCAGGAACAGGCCCAGGGCGATGGCCGGCACGGCCACCGGGATGAATTCCGAGGGGGTCGCGATCAGCCCCAGCACCAGGAACATGATGATCTGCGCCAACCAGGTCATACCGGCCTGGTACTGACGCAGCCTGGCGGCCCCACGGATCGCCCGGTTGCCGGCGACGATCCCGGCCACGTAAACCGCCAGGAAGCCGCTGCCGCCCAGGTAGCCGGTGGCAGCGAAGAGGCAGAGCGCCATGGCCATCACGGCAATGGGGTAGAGCGCTTCCTCCAGCTGGATGCGGTTGATCAGTTCCACGATCAGAAAGCCCGCCACCAGCCCGCCGACCAGCCCCAGCCCCATCTGCTGGCCGAAGCCGAGCAGGAACTGCAGGCCCAATGGCATCTCCGTGCCGCCTGCCAGGATAAGTTCGATGAAGAACAGGGTCAGAAAGATGGCCATGGGGTCGTTGGAGCCGGATTCCACCTCCAGTACCGAGCGGACCCGCTTGTAGATTTTCACCCCGCCGGCGCGCAGCAGGAAGAAAACGGCGGCGGCATCGGTGGAGCTGATGATGGCCCCCATCAGGAAGGCATAGGGCCAGGGCAGGTCAAACAGGAAGTGAGCTGCCACACCCACCAGCAGGGTGGAGAGCAGGACGCCCAAGGTGGCCAGGATCACCGCCGGACCCGCAGCCCGGCGCAGGGTCTGTACCGGTGTGCCGAAGCCTGAATCGAACAGGATGACGGCCAGCGCCAGGCTGCCGACGAAGTAGGCCAGGTCAGCGTCGTTGAAGACGAACCCCAGGCCGTCCTCGCCGGCGATCAGGCCGATGCAGAGGAAGACGAGCAGCAGGGGCGCGCCGAAACGGAAGGCGACCACCGAGGTGAACACCGAGACCGCAATCAGCCCGGCGCCGATGAGAATGAGCGGGTAAATCCAGTCCATCCTGCTAGCCTACTTTGAAAGGCGTGCCTGGGGGACGTTCGCACGGGTTTCGGAGCCCCCCCAGAAGGCCATCTGACCCGCACAATTCCATGTTAAGCTCCCAGTTATCACGACGGAAGGAGACGGATGTGACGGCGAAACTCCTGGTGGCGGTCATCGCCGATGAACTGGAAGAGCGCGCCGTGCAGATCGCGAGGGAGGAGGGGGCCCGTGGGGTCACGATACTCTCCGGTCGCGGCATCGGGTTCCCCGAACGGATCACCTTCTTCGGCCTCACCTACCGGGGCCTCACAAAGATCCTCCTCTGGGTGCTGCCCGACGCAGCCGCAGAACTCATCTCCGAGCGCCTCAACCGCGAACTGGACCTGATCAAGCCCGACCAGGGCCTGGCCTTTGTCCTGCCGGTCAGTGAAACCGGTGGGATTGACGTGGAGGCCATCCGCCGGGAGATCGCTGGCGGCACCCGGGCCGATGACTGAGCGTCGCCCTTACCCCTCATCCCATTCGAGCTAAGAAGACAACGAATCAGTGAATCAGCTCAAGGAATTTTACGGGATACTCAAGCACGCCTTCCGCAACCTGCTGCCCATTATTGCGGTGGTGGCCTTCTTCCAGTTCGTGGTGATGCAGGAGGTGCCCGAGGGCATGATGTCCATGGTCATGGGCCTGGGCATTGTGGTGCTAGGGGTGGCGCTGTTCCTGCAGGGCCTGGAGTTGGGCATCTTCCCCATCGGCAAGAACATCTCCAACGAGTTCGCCAAGCGCGGCTCGTTACCCCTGCTGATGGTGTTCGGCTTCTGCCTGGGGTTCGCGGCGGTGATCGCCGAGCCGGCCCTGATCGCGGTGGCGGATCAGGCGGAGGTGATCAGCGAGGGGCGGGTGAACGCCTTCACCCTGCGGTTGCTGGTGGCCGGTTCCGTGGGCGCGGTGGTGGCGCTGGGCGTGGTGCGCATCATCCTGGGGCACAGCCTGCACTGGTACATGATCATCGGTTATATCACCGTGGTCATCGTCACCTTGCTTCTCGCCGGAGGAGATCGTGGGCCTGGCCTACGACTCCGGCGGGGTGACCACCAATATCGTCACGGTGCCGTTGATCGCCGCCCTCGGTATCGGGCTGGCGGTCTCGCTGCGCGGGCGCAATGCACTCACCCATGGCTTCGGCCTGGTGGCGCTGGCGGTGATGGTGCCCATGATCACCGTGCAGCTTTACGGCATCATGGTCTACACCTTCGGCGAGGCGGGCGATGTGGCCGCCAACGGGCTGCAGGTGGAGGCTGAAACCGACGGCGTGACCGACCCGGTAGCCGGCAGCGTACTACTGGGCATGCTCAAGGATCTGGGCATGATGGTACGCGACGTGCTCCCCATCATCGCGGTCATCCTGATCTTCCAGTACTTGGTGATTCGCAAGCGCATCGCCCACCTGCACAAGGTCGTCGCCGGCTTCGTATTGGTCATCGTCGGGTTGTACGCCTTCGTGGTGGGGCTCAAGCTGGGGCTGTTCCCCATCGGCGAGCGCATGGCCGAGCAGCTCATCGCGCTGGAGGGCTTTTTCTGGCTCTACCTTTTTGCCTTCAGCATCGGTTTTGCCACCACCATGGCCGAACCGGCGCTGATCGCCATCGGTGACAAGGCGGAGGAGGCAGCCAAGGGCAAGCTCAAGGGGCACGTGATCCGGCTGCTGGTGGCGGCTGGGGTGGCCATTGGTATTACCATCGGCGTGCACCGGATCATCACCGGCGACTCCATCCACTACTACATCATGGCCGGGTACACTTTGGTCATCCTGCTGACCTGGCTGTCGCCCAAGTACATCGTGGCCCTGGCCTTCGACCTGGGCGGGGTGACCACCTCGGAGGTGACCGTGCCCCTGGTCACCGCCCTGGGCATCGGGCTGGCCACCCACATCGAAGGCCGCAGCGTGCTCATCGACGGGTTCGGCCTGATTGCGTTCGCATCCATATTCCCCATTATCACGGTAATGCTCTACGCCATCATCGTGGAGCAGGTCGCCAAGGCGAGAGGAGTGCAGACATGAAATTTGCGGCACTGGTGGCCATCCTGGCCGAAGACCTGGAGGAAAAGGCCATCGACTCGGCCAAACGGGCGGGCGCCGGCGGCGTCACCATTCTGGATGGCCGGGGTATTGGCACTAAAGAGAAGAAGACCTTCTTCGGGCTGACCTACGAGGGCAGCCAGTCCGTCCTGCTGTTCGTGTTGGAGAAGAAGCTGTCGGTGAAGGTGCTCAAGCAGCTGACCCGCGACTTGGACCTGAACTCGCACAGCAAGGGGGTGGTGTTCACCATCCCGCTTGAGCATATTGCCGGTATCGATACGGCACAGGTGGAGCAGTTCGAGTCTCGGATCAAGGACGACCTTTAGTCGCCACCACAGACATACGGGAGCAGACATGCTGGTCAAGGACATCATGAAACAGGAGGTGGTCACCGTCTCGCCGCTGGCCACCATCCGCGATGCCATGAAGCTGATGAAGGACCACGGGGTGAAGTCCCTGGTGGTGGAGAAGCAGGGGCCGCACGATGCCTACGGCATCATCACCTACACCACCATCCTGCGCACCATCGTGGCGGAAGAGGGCGATATCGACCTGATCAACGTCTACGACGTCTGCACCAAGCCGGTGATTTCGGTGAGCGGGGAGTTGGACTGCAAACACGTGGCCCAGCTGATGGTGCGCCAGAAGTTCCGGCGGGTGGTGGTGCTCAAGGACAACGAGCTTCAAGGCATCATCACGCGCAACGACATCGTGCGCCCCATCCTGGAGATCGCCGAGGAGTGAGCGGCAGCTTCGATAACCCGCGCCGGCAGGGCTGGGACGACAAGCACCGGCAGGCCGAGCCCGGCACGGCCGCGGCGGTGCTGGCAGACAGCCTGCACCTGCTGCCGGCCCGCGGGCGGGCGCTCGACCTGGCCTGTGGGTTGGGCAGTAATGCCATGCTGCTGGCCGGCTCCGGGCTGGACACCGAGGCCTGGGATTACTCGCCGGTGGCGCTGGCGCGGCTGGAGGAGCGCGCCCGCCGCCAAGGGCTGAACATCACCCCCTGCGAGCGGGACGTGGAGCAGGCCCCGCCGGAGCCCGGCAGCTTTGACGTGATCGTGGTGGCCAACTTCCTACACCGGCCCACCGCGCCCGCTCTGATCCAGGCCCTGCGCCCGGGCGGCGTGCTGTTCTACCAGACCTGGAGCCGCGCCCGGGTCTCGGACGCCGGCCCCTCCAACCCGGACTTCCGCCTGGCGGAGGGCGAACTGCTGACCGTCTTCGCCGACCTGCAGCCGCTGCTCTACCGCGAAGAGGGCGACCAGGGCGACACCCGCCACGGCCTGCGCGATATCGCCCAACTCATCGCCCGCAAGCCCGCTTGAGGCGGCGTGAACGGCTTGCCAGCCTTCCCCTAGGCCTTGCTCAACGCCTCTTTCAGTGCATCCACCACCCGCACCTGGGTATCGCGGTCGATGGCCGGCCACATGGGCAGGCTGATCACTTCGCGGGCGGCGCGCTCTGCCTCCGGCAGGCTCACGGTGTAACCCTTGTCCCGGTAGACCGGCTGGGTGTGCAGCGGCGCCGAGTAGTAGCTGTTGGCGCCCACGCCGAGGTCGTTCATGTGCTGGCGGATGGCATCGCGCCGTTCGGCGGGCACGCGGATGGTGTACTGGTGAAAGACGTGGTCGCCGTGGGGATAGACCAGCGGCGGTGTGACCTCCGGCAGCGGGGCCAGAAGCTCGTCGTAGCGCGCTGCGGCCGCCTGGCGGCCGGCGTTCCAGTCGTCCAGGTGGGGCAGCTTGACCCGCAGCAGGGCGGCCTGCAGGGCGTCCAGGCGCGAGTTATAGCCGATGGCGGTGTGGTGGTCGCGGCGGGTGGAGCCGTGCACGCGCAGCAACCGGCAGCGCTCGGCCAGTTCGGCGTTGTTGGTGGTGATCATGCCGGCGTCGCCGGCCGCGCCCAGGTTCTTGGTGGGGTAGAAGCTGTGGGCGGCGATATCGCCCAGGCTCCCTAGTCGGTGCGCGCCCTGGCGGCCACCAAAGGCCTGGGCCACGTCCTCCAGCACCTTGAGGCCGTGCTTTTCTGCCAGCGCGTTGATGGCCGCCATGTCCGGCCCCTGACCGTAGAGGTGCACCGGGATGATGGCCCGGGTGCGCTCGGTGATCACCGTTTCGATGGTCTCGGCGGTGATGTTGAAGGTGGCGGGGTCGATCTCCGCAAACACTGGGCGGGCCCCCACCAGGTCCACCGACTCGCTGCTGGCAAAAAAGGTGAAGGGCGAGGTGATCACCTCGTCCCCGGGCCCGATGCCCAGGGCGGCCAGGGCGAGGATCAGCGCATCGGTGCCGCTGTTGCAGCCGATGGCGTGTTCCACTCCCAGAAAGTCGGCCACCTCCTCTTCCAGGCCCTGCACCTCCGGGCCCAGCACGTAGCCGCCCGAGGCCAGCACCCGCAGGGCGGTCTCTTCCAGCGGGGCGCGCAGTTGCTCGTACTGCGGGCGGGGGTTGTAGATGGGGATAAAGGGCTGGTCGCTCATGCTTTGCTCCGTCCGAGGCTATGGTCCGGAAGCTTAAAGCAAGGCAGGGGGGCAGGCAAAACGCACCCTATGACCGATTAAAGAGTGACCACCGGTCGTAGGGTGCCCGCGCTGTCGACTGCCTGCCGGATATCAGACGCGCTCTATGACCGCGTCAGTGAACCCGCTGGTGGAGCCGTGGCCGCCCAGGTCGGGGGTCACCCGGTCCCCGGCGAAGATGGTGTTGCGGATGGCGGTGCGCATGCGGCTGGCCGGCTCGTGCATCTCCATGTGGTCCAGCATCAGCGCCGCGGCCAGCATCATGGCGGTGGGGTTGGCGATGTTCTGCCCGGCGATGTCGGGGGCGCTGCCGTGAACCGCCTCGAACAGGGCCTTGTCCTCGCCGATGTTGGCGCCCGGCGCCATGCCCAGACCGCCCACCAGCCCGGCGCACAGGTCGGAGATGATGTCACCGAACAGGTTGGTGGTGACAATGACGTCGAACTGCTCCGGGTTCATCACCAGCTTCATGCAGCAGGCGTCGACGATCATCTCGTTCATCTCGATGTCCGGGTACTGCTCGGCCACTTCACGGGCGCACTTGAGGAACAGCCCGGAGGTGGTCTTCAGGATGTTCGCCTTGTGCACCACCGTGACCTGTTGCCGGCCCAGCCGGCGGGCCATGTCGAAGGCGAACCGGACCAGCCGCAGGGACTCTTCCCGGGTGATCACCGAGCGGGCCTCGGCGGTGTTCCCATCCTCGCTCAGGGTCTGGCCCACGCCGGAGTACATGCCCTCGGTGTTTTCGCGCACGGTAATGATGTCGATGTTTTCGTAGCGGGCGCGGGTGCCGGGGATGGTGATGACGGGGCGGACGTTGGCGAAGAGCTGGAAGTGCTTGCGGAGGCTGACGTTGACGGAGGTGAAACCCTCACCCACGGGGGTGGTGATGGGACCCTTCAGGACAATGCCGTTGCGCTCGATAGTGTCCAGGGCCTCTTGCGGGATGAGCTCCCTGCCCTGTTCGAGTGCGGTCAGCCCCACGTCGGCGTATTCGTATTCCAGGCCGCAGCCGAGCCGGTCGAGAACACGGATCGTGGCCTCGACGATGTCCGGGCCTATGCCGTCGCCGGGCAGAACGGTGATTTTACGGCTTGCCATTCGGGTGCCTCCATGTCGGGTTGTAATGGTTTTTAACGGGGTTCGGGCGTGGCCTTGCGCCACCGGGGAAACAGAACCCGCGATGACCCGTATTCTACACCCCAAGTCGCCAGGAGGCAGCCTTGTCCGGCGCTGGACGCACCGTTGATCAAACCGTGTGGAAGGGGGCTTGGCTCAGTCGGGCCGGGAGGCAAAGCCCGGCAGAACCGGCGGGTCCCGCAGCACCGCCCCGGCCTGGTCCGCCGGCAGGGGGTGGCTGTAGAGGTAGCCCTGGATCTCGTCACAACTGAGGCGTTTCAGCGCGTTCAACTCCGCCTCGGTCTCCACGCCCTCGGCCACTACCCGCAGGCGCAGGCTGCGCGCCATGTTGATGATGGCGGCGTTGATGGCCGCATCGTTAGCGCTCTGACCCAGACCGCGAACGAAGGTCTTGTCGATCTTCAGTTTGGCCACCGGCAGTTTCTTCAGGTAGCCGAGGTTGGAATAACCGGTGCCGAAATCGTCGATAACCAGTCTCACGCCGAGCGCCTGCAGGGCTTCGAAGGTCCGTATACTCGCATCGTGCTCCTCCCCGTCCAGGAAGACGCTTTCGGTGATCTCCAGGTGCAGGTCGGCGGCCGGCAGGCCGGTTGCGGCGAGCGCCTCCTTCACATCAACGGTGATGTCGGTGCGGCGCAGCTGCACCACCGACAGGTTTACCGAGACCGGGAGGGCGGGCAGCCCCGCATCACGCCAGGCCTGGGCCTGGCGGCAGGCCTCCTGCAACACCCAGCGGCCCAGCGGAATGATCAGGCTGGTCTCCTCGGCGACAGGGATGAACTCGGCCGGCGGGACAGGATCGCCCCCGGGCGGGAGCCAGCGAAGCAGGGCCTCCACGCCGGTGATGCGGCCGTCGTCCAGGCCCACCAGTGGCTGGTAGTGAAGCTGGAACTCCTCCTGGTCCAGCGCACGGCGCAGGCGGTTCTCGATGGACAGGCGCCGCTGCGCCCGCTCGGTCATGTCCGCGGTGAAAAACTGGTAGCCACCCGGGGTGTTGCTCTTGGCCATGGACATGGCGGCATCGGCGTGGCTGAGCAGCGCCTCCCGGTCGCGGCCGTCTTCCGGAAAGACGGCAATACCCACCGTGCTGGAGAGGGTGATCTCCTGCCCGGCGAGGGTGAAGGGCTGCGCTACCCGGGTCATTAGGTCAGTGGCGGTCTGGGCGGCCTCGGATGGGCGTTCGATCTGCGGCAGGAGCACCAGATACTGGTCACTGCCGATGCGGCAGACCGTGCCGGAATCGCCTACCGCCTGGTCCAGCCGATCGCCCACGACGCGTAGCAACTCATCGCCGGTCTGATGGCCCAGCGATTCGTTGATGATCTTGAACCGGTCCAGGTCCAGCGACAGCAGCGCCAACCGGTGCTTGTCCTGCGACGCCCGGTGCAGGGCTTGGTCCACGCGATCCGCCAACAGCCCGCGGTTGGGCAGGCCGGTCACCGGGTCGTGCTGTGCCAGGTAGCGGATGCGCTCCTCGCGGTGCTTGGTTTCGGTCAGGTCCAGGCCGACGGCGATGTAATGCGTGATGTCGCCTTCACCATCGCGGACCACCGACAACGTCAGCCACTGCGGGTAAACCTGGCCATTGCGGCGGCGGTTCCAGAGTTCCCCCTCCCAGAAGCCGTCCCGGTGGAGGCGTGAGAGGATATGGCGGTAGAAGTGGTCGGGGTGGCGGGTGGAGCGCAGCATGTGCGGCCGGCGGCCCACCACCTCGTCCGGGGTGTAGCCGGTGCGGTCGGTGAAGGCGCGGTTGACCCGCAGGATCCGTTGCGCGGCATCGGTGATGATGATGCTCTCCGCGCTGTGCTCGAAGACCTCCTCGGCCAGGCGCATCTCCGCCTCGGCGGCCTGGCGCGCCTCTTCGCGCTGGATATTGTCCAGGGCAAAGGAGATATCGGAGGCCATCTCCTCCATGAGCTGCACGATGTCCGATTTGAAAAAGTGCATATGGCGGGAATAGACCGCCAGGGCCCCGATGCACTCCCCGCCCCGGCGGAGCGGGAAGGCCGCCACGGCGCGGAACCCGTAGCGGGCCGCCGCTTCCTGCCAGGGGCGGGTGTCCGGGTGGTGCAGAAAATCCTCAAACACGCTGGCCCGCCCCTGGCGGATGGCCCGGCCCACCGGGCCGTGGCTCTCCGCCCGGGCCGGGTTTGCGCTCACCTCGATCTCGTCCAGGTAGGCCACTTCCGCGCCGGCCCGGCTGACCGGGCTGACGATCTGGCTCGCCGGGTCCAGCAGGCCGATCCACGCCATGTCCAGGCGTCCGTACTCCACCACGATCTCGCAGGTGCGCTGGAACAGCTCGTAGGGGTCATCGATGCGGATGATGCACTGATTGGCCTGGCTAAGCGCGGCGTAGAGATCGCGCAACCGGCGGATCTCCTCCTGGGCCTTCACGTGATCGGTCAGGTCGTGGCTGATCGAGAGGATGTGTTCGACGTGGCCCTCGGCGTTCTTCTCCGGGATGACCAGCGACTCGAAGTGGCGGGTCCGGCCGTGCTGGTCGGGAAAGGAGAAGCGCAGCTTGGAGGGCTCGCCGGTCTCGCCGACCCGGCGGAACTCGTCCTCCCAGCGGGAGACCGTCTCGCCGCTGAAGCCGATCTCGGCGTGGGTCTTGCCCAGGAAGGTGTCGCGGGAGACGCCGGTAAAGGCCTCCAGCGCCCGGTTGACGTAAAGGTGGCGCAGCTGGCGGTCCACCCGCACGATCATGTCGGGTGAGTTCTCGGCCAGCGCCTCGTAGGCGCGCTGGCGTTCCGCTAAATCGGCCTGATTGACCAGTTCTGCCTGTAGGCTGCGGGCTTCGAAAGCCAGCAGATGGCTTCGCCACCAGATCAGGATGCCGAAACCGGCACCGATCAGCAGCAGCACCCCGGTGGCAAGACTCCAGATTGCGGCCTGCCTGGCCGGGGCACCTGTGTCTGGTCCGGGGGCGATCGCCTGCTGGTAGTAGAGTAGCGCGATGGCGGCCAGTGCCAGCCCGAGGCCCACCAGGATGGTGAGGGGAATCCAGTAGCCGGTCTTGGCAGACGGGTGGGCAAGGGCATCAGTGCTGGCGCGCTGCGCCTGCTCCTGGTGCCGGGCCACGCTCATGGTGAAGCGGATCACCAGGTAGAGCAGTCCGGTCGTCATCAGGACGTAGAACCAGCCTTTGGCGGTCTGCAGCCGACTGACCAGTTCGGCATCCTCGGTGATCGCCAGCAGCAGCCGGTCCAAGCCGAAGATCCAAAGCGCTCCCAGCACCGCGTAGACGATGCAGATGGTGATGGCCGGGCCGTGGCCCGATGTACTGCGTGCCTGAGGCATGGGGCGTCCAGTCAGGACTTCTCCTCGGGGTCCAGGTTGCAGTGTTCGCCGCCCGCGGTGGGGAACTCGCAGATGAAGGTTGCGCCCTCGCCAGGCTGGCTCTCCACCCGGATATCACCCCAATGGGCGTCCATGATCAGTTTGCAGATGGCCAGCCCCAGACCACTGCCCTTGGGCTTGCCGGCCTGTTGGCTGCTGACCTGGTGGAACTTGTCGAAGATCTTGCGCTGCTCTGCGTCGCTGATGCCCGGGCCGTTGTCTTGCACCCGAAGTTCCAACCACTCATTGTCAACGGGTTTGACCATCAGGTCCACCCTGCCGTCATCCGCGTCGGTGAACTTGGCCGCGTTGGACAGCAGGTTGATGACCAGCTGGATCAGCCGGTCGTGATCGCCCTTGATGATCATCGGCTCACCGGGCAGGTGTACCTGCAGGTCGACCCGGGTGTCGTTGAAGATCTGGCGGGTGGCATCGGCGGCCTCGTGCACCACCTGGTTAAGGTCCAAGGTCTCCAGGTGCCATTCGGCCGCGCCGCTCTCGATCTTGGACAGATCCAGCACCTGGTTGATCAGCCGCGTCAGCCGTTCGCTCTCCTTGACCACCACCTGCAGGAATTCCTTGCGCTGCTCGGCATCCAGCTCCGGGTTGCTGAGCAGGATCTCGCCGAAGGCGCGGATGGAGGTGAGCGGAGTCCGCAGCTCGTGGCTGACCATGGAGACGAACTCGTCCTTCAGGTGGTCCAGCTCCTTCAGCCGCTCGTTGGCCCGGCGCAGCTCATCGGTGGCCTTTTCCAGCTCCCGCGATTTCTGCTCCAGCCGTCGGGAGTACTCGATGGCGCGGGAGGTGGCATCGAGAATTTCCATCACTCCTTCGAAGGAGAGCGCCTCGCCCTTGATGATGGACGAAACCATCACCCGCGCCGAGGCGGAGCCGATGCTGCCCGAGAGCAGGCGCTCGGCGTAGCCGACCAGTTCGGGGCGGGCGTGATCCCTCTCGCTCAGCGCGATGCCGTGCTCTTCGGCGTAGCTGGCGAAGGTCTGGCGCGCCCGCTCCTGGCCGATGAACCGGCCCAGCAGGTCCTGCAGGTCGCCCACCGTGGCGGTGCCCTCCCAGAAGCGGGTGTCGCGCTCGGAGCGCAGGAAGACGTCTACGAACAGCGCGCCCTGGATGCGTTCGATATCCGACTGGCGGGCGAAGAGCGAGACCCCCACCAGCAACCCGACGTTGGCGAACAGGCTCCAGAACACCGCGTGGGTGATCGGGTCCAGGTCGGTGAGACCGAACAGGCCGTAAGGGTTCAGCCACCCCACGCCCAGCGGGCCGTGCTCGAGCAGTGCGCGGGAGATCAGCCCGGCGTCCACGAAGGAGGGCAGCAGCAGGGTGTAGCCCCAGAGGATGAAGCCGGCGATCAGCCCCGCCATCGCCCCCTTGCGGCTCGCCCCCTTCCAGAAGATCCCGATAAGGATCGGCGGGGCGAACTGGGCCACGGCGACAAAGGAGATCAGGCCGATGGAGACCAGCGCGTAGGTGTCCGCGATCAGCAGGTAGTAGCCGTAACCGAGCAGCAGGATCAGGCAGATGATTACCCGTCGGAGGTTGACGATAAACCGAGACAGGTCGGCGTTGGCAGACAGCTGAAAGCCGCGCATGCGCAGCAGCGCGGGCACCACCAGGTCGTTGCTGACCATGATGGCCAGGGCGATGGTGGCGACGATGACCATGCCGGTGGCCGCCGAGAAGCCCCCGATGTAGATGAACAGCGCCAGCCAGTCGTAGCCCTCGGCCAGGGGCAGGGCCAGGACGAAGCTGTCCGGGTTCACCGTGCCCTCGCCGAAGTAAATCATGCCGGCAAAGGCGATGGGCAGCACGAACAGGTTGATCACCAGCAGGTAGAGCGGGAAGAGCCAGGCCGCGGTGCGCAGGTGGTCCTCGTTGACGTTCTCCACCACCGTGACCTGCCACTGCCGGGGCAGGAATACGATGGCCAGCATCGAGAGCACGGTCAGCGTCATCCAGTTCACGTAACCGCCGGGGAGGCTGGAGAGCAGCATCAGGTCGCGGATCTGGTCCACCTCGGCGGCCTGTTCGAACAGTGCCTGCGGGCCGTCGAAGAGCATGAAGGTGACAAAGAAACCGGCCGCCAGGAAGGCCAGCAGCTTGATGACCGACTCGAAGGCCACGGCCACCACCATGCCTTCCAGCCGCTCGGTGGCGTCGATGTGCCGGGTGCCGAAGAGGATGGCGAAGATGGCCAGCAGCCCGGCCACCCAGAAGGCCTTGTCGTCCCAGAAGCGCAGCGGCGTGGTGGCCACCTCCGGGTCGGGGAAGCTCAGCATCACCACGAAGCTGTCGGACACCGCCTTGAGCTGCAGCGCGATGTAGGGCGTGATGCCCACCACGGCGATGAAGGTGGCCAGCCCGCCCAACGCCATGGACTTGCCGTAGCGCGAGGCGATGAAATCGGCGATGGAGGTGATCCGGTACAGCTTGCTGATGCGGATAATGCGGCGCAGGATCAGCCACCAGAGTATGGCCATCAGGGTGGGACCGAGGTAGATGGTCAGGAACGAGACCCCGGTCTCAGTGGCGCGGCCGACGCTGCCGTAGAAGGTCCAGGCGGTGCAGTAGACGGCGATGGACAGGGTGTAGACGTAGGGGTTGTTGACCAGGGAGCGCCCGGTATCACCGAGCTTGTCCGCCGAGTAGGCGATGGCGAACAGCAGGCCGACGTAACCGAACGAGGTGATGACCAGCAGCCATTCAGACATGCCCACTGTCCTTGCCATTGCCCTGGCGAGGTGGCACACCGGCGTGCCGCCGGCGCCTGAGCACCAGCCCGGTGAGGAGGAGCACGAGCAGCCAGCAGCTGAACAGGTAGACGTAGAGCACGGGCAGGCCGAACACCCAGCCGTCCCGCGCGAACAACGACAGCAGCGGGTAGTTGAACAGCAGCGCGGCCAACAGCGCCAAGGCCACGATACGCTCAGTACGTTGCATGAGGGCTCCCTGCTATCGGAATCGGGCCTGCTGTTTGCGCACGGCCACCACCTGTTCCGAGGCGCGCACCGCCTGCCCCAGGGTTTGGATGCCCCGCTCCTGTAGCAGGGTGATCATCCGGGCGAGGATGTCGGCGGTGACCCGCGCGTCGGCCAGCGCGCTGTGGCGCTTTTGTACTTCTACCCCGAGGCGCTCGGCGACACCCTCCAGCGTATGGTCCGGGGTATGGTCGTGCAAATACACCGACAAGAGTAGCGTATCCAGTACCGGCTGGCGGAAACGCACGTCGGCGCGCGCCTCGGCGCGGCGCAGAAAGCCCATGTCAAAGGCCGCATTATGCGCGGCCAGAACGGTGTCCTCGCCGACAAAGCGCTGAAAGCGCTGCAGCACCGGCCCGATCTCCGCCGCCCTGGCCACGTCCTCGTCGCTAATGCCGTGGATGCGGGTGGCGCTGGCGGGGATGGCCCGGCGCGGCCGGATCAGTTCCTCGAAGTACTCGTGCTGCACTACCCGACCGTTCATCAGGCGCACCGCCCCGATGGCGATGATTTCGTGGCCCCGCGCCGGTGACAGCCCCGTGGTCTCGGTGTCGAAAACGACGCAGTTGAGCTGGTCCAGCGGCCGGTCGGCCCAGGCGCCGAGATCGGCGGGCTGCTCCGCCACCGAGAAGTCGTAAAAGGCATCCGTGCCGGTTTCCGGCGGGGCTGGCGGGCACCATTGCCGGGTAGAGGCGGGCAAGGGCAGGCGCAGGCAGGCCCGGCCGTGATCCAGCGAGCGGCTCCACGCCACACTGTGATGGCGCTCGAGCACGGCGCGGGCGGGCAGCTCGCCGGCCAGTTCCGGTTGGGGGGTGTCCAGCCACTGATCCAGCCGTTCGCTGCTGACCGGTTCGCCGGTCCAGCTCAGGTCCAGGTAGACCCGCTGGTCCCCCATCAGGGCCTCTACCGTGATGTCCTCCACCCCCTGTTCCTCAGCCAGGCGCGCCAGCAGGTGCTCCAGTACCAGGCCGATGGCGTGGCCCTCGGCGTGCACCCAGAGCGGCAGTCCGATCTCCCGCACCCGGGGCAGCCGGTGGCCGGCCCGTCGCGTCACACTGCCCAGCAGGTCGCTGGTGTAGAGGTCCGCCATCACCCAGGGGGGCGAGACGAAGCGTTGGGCCTCCTCCGCCAGTTGCTGGAACTGCTCATTCAGGGTGTGGCTCTCCCCCCGTAACAGCTGCTCGAAGGCCCGGCGTTGGTCGCTGGTCATCGACTCCACCTGGTCGAGGCTGTCGGCGGCGGCGAGCAGGCTGGCCAGGGGGGTGCGCATGGCCTCCAGCGCCGCGTTCAACCGCTGTTCGCGCTCGGCCATGCCGCGCAACTCGTGGGTGATGTCGTCGAGGGTGAGCACGAAGGCGGACTGCAGCGGCCCGCTGGCGGGCAGCAGGGCGAGCTTGCAGTGGAGCAGCCGGTCCTGGTCGCGGGTCGCGCAGACGAACTCGGTGCTCTCGCTGCCGTCGCCGGGGGTGGCACGGCTGTGGCGCAGTTGCTCCAGGCTGTGTTCCAGCGGAGCGGGGGCGAGCAGGCCGCCGATGGGGCGGCAGAGTCCCAGTTCCGGGGGGTCGTCGAGAATGGCCCGGGCGGCCGGGTTGTAGAGCATGATCCGGCCGCGGTCGTCACAGACGATCACGCCCTGGCGCAGCCCCTGCAGCACCACCTCCAGCCGGGTCTTCTGCGCCTCCAGCCCGCGGGGGTCGCCGGTGACCGCCTTGGCTACCTCCAGACGGCATTCATACAGGGCCCGGCCCAAGGCCTCGACCCGTTGGGGCAGCGCACCCAGCAGGTGAGGGCCGTTCAGCTCGATGCGATGGGCCGGATTGCTGTGGCGCATGATGGCCGCCCCGTGGCTGACCGCGGCCACGGCGGCGGTCAGCCGCTGGTCCAGCACCAGCCAGATCAGTGCCAGCAGCCCCCCGAAGCCGAGCCCGAAAGCGCCCAGCGCCAGGATAGCGCGTCCGCGCTGCAGGTCGTCGGGGAGTTGCGGCAACAGGTAGTGGCCCAGCGCCAGCAGGGCGCCGAGCAGCACGCCCAGCGGGACCAGCAGGAACAGCCAGAACCGGGCGCGCGGGCGGACCGGACGGAGCGAACGGGGCACGACGCGGGCCGCGACCGGAAAGGCTCAGCCTTCGCCCAGGAGTTCGCGCACCTTGTCGATGACCTCCTGGGTGGAAAACGGCTTGGTGATGTAATCGTCAGCGCCCAGGGACAGGCCTTTCTCGCGCTCCACGTCCCGCCCCTTGGCGGTGAGCATGATCACCAGAACGTCCTTCCAGTCGTCATCGGCACGGATGGCCTCGCAGACCTCGTAGCCGTTCTTGCGCGGCATCATGACGTCCAGCAGCACCAGGTCCGGCTTCTGCTCCTTCAGGGCCTCCAGCGCTTCGTCACCGTCGGTCGCGGTCTCGACCTCGTACCCGGCCTGCTTCATGAGGAATTCAAGCGACAGGACGATGTTGGCCTCGTCGTCGACGATGAGAATGCGTTTCGGCATGTGTGCAGCTCCTCCGGTCACGGCCCAGTTGTTTTGTTCGGCTATGGTCGTCCCGATAGACGAAAGCGCTCTGGCGGTGGGCCCGTACCCTTTAATTGTACCTGGCTTTTTCGACATGAAAATGCGGGTGCCCCCGAGGGGGCGGATCAGGCCCCGAACCGGGCGTGCATGTTCTCCTGAAAACGTTTGACCACCCGCATGGTCAGGGTGAGGCTCCGTCGGGCCAGCGGATGCAGATCGTCCACGGCCACCTCTTTGTCCAATGGCGTGCCGGCCTCGCACTGGGACAGCTGGTGGGCCAGCAGCAGGTCCAGCAGGTCCTCGTGGGCGGCAATGACCGACTCGGCGGCGTCCGGGCTCAGTACGCCCTGACGGACCAGCGCTTGTACCCGGCCCCGGGTATTGGTCTCCTGGATGCCGGAGCCCACCGCGTGCACCCGGGCGCAGTTGGCGATAATCCGCAGCCCCTGGCGCTTGATGTCGATCTTGCCGCGGTTGGGGCCCCGGTCGGGCGTCACCAGCCGGTTGAACAGCCCCAGCGGTGGCCGCCCCTCGGCGTCATCCATGGCCAGGGCCCGGAGCGCCCGGGGGTGGGCCGGAAGGGCCTCCAGCACGTGGCGCCAGAGCGCATCCACCAGCCGGTCCTCGCCGTACAGCAGCTCGAAGTCCAGCACGATATTGCACCAGCGGGCCGCCTTGCTGCCCGGGTACTGGGCAGCCCGGCTGAAACTGGCCTGCCACTCGGAAAGGGTCTTCTGGTAGGCCGGGTTGCGGGCCATGATCTCGCCGGGGCAGATCGCGTACCCCACCTCGCCGAGATTGACGTTGACCCGGTCGCAGAAGGTCTGGAACCACTGCTTCTCCTCTTCGGAGAGAGGGCCCGGGGCATCATCGATGATGATGCCGTTGTCCTGGTCCGGCTCGAACAGCATCTCCCGCCGGCCCCCGGAACCCATGATGACCAGGGCGTAGGCGCGTGGTGCGGTGCCGTGCCCCTCGCGCTGGATCTCCTCCAGCGTGAGGTCGATGCAGCGGCGCTGCAGGGCCAGGTGGAACTCGCTGATCACCCAGGCCGCCTGGCTGGCATCGCGGTGGCTCTCGAAGGCATCGCGCACCACCTTGCCGATATCCCGGTAGAGCCGTTGCAGCTGCTTGAGGTTGGCCGCATTCCAGGCCAACTCCAGGGCCGTGCTCTCCTGCATCAGCAGCGCGCGCAGGATGTTGGTCTGCGAGAGCATGCCGGCCGGTTTGCCTTCATCCATCACCACCAGGTACTTCTGGCGCAGCTCGGACTGCAGGGCCTCGGCGCGCCAGAGCGGGGTGTCCGGGGTGATCGGGATGGTGGGCCGGGTGATGCTACTGACCGGCGCCGAGGGCGGGTAGCCGGTGCCCAGCACGGCGTGGGCCATGTCGGGCGCGGTGACCAGCCCGAGCAACCCGCCCTGGTCGTCCAGGACGCCCATGGAGCCGATGCAGCGGGCCTGCATTTCGCTGTGCACGGCCATCAGGGTGTCGCTGCCCCGGCAGGTGGCCAGTGGGCTGTTCATGGCCGTGCGGGCCGGGCGTGCCAGTGCGCCGGTGGGGGCCTGGTTGGCGTAGCTGCGGGCCCGGATGCGCTGGGTGATGACCTGCTCCAGCGCATCGTGCAGGCCGGGATGCTTGGCACTCAGGGTGTGGATGCGCTCGAACGGGACCACCGCCAACTGTGCCGGCCGGGTGACCACGGCGCTGGCGGAATAGGGCTGGTTGTCCAGGTAGCTGGAGATGCCCAGCAGGCAGATGGCCTCCCGCAGCGCGGTCTCGCCGCTGGGGTAGACCAGGTCGGCGGCCCCCTCCAACAGCACGAACAGCGCCTTCGGCTCGGTGTCACCGAGGCGGAACAGGGTGTCGCCGGGCTCGGCGCGGCGAATCTCGGCGCCCTGGATCAGCGTGGACAGTGCCGCCGGGTCCATGTGGTGCAGCGGGCGGCTCCGGGCCAGTTCGTGGATGTCGGGCGGCGTGGGTTCGATGGCGCGCTCGGCCATGCTGGTCTCCGCGTTGGTTGAGCCGTTTGGAAAATATCGCATTCTCGCCCGGTTTTGTCCAAAGCACGCCGCGTTACGCGGGTACACAAGGCATCGTTACCCAAGGTAGCACTTGCGCCAACGGGAGGCCGGTGGATGGGCAGCCAGGCGGCGCTAACAAGCTGAAAGTGAAAGGGATCAATCCCGCACGGCCGGTGGCATGATTCTCGCTCCCCTAAAGGGTAGCCACTTTTTGCGGGTACTGCCGGATGTCCGGCGGCCCGTGCCCACAGATGAAGCGGAGCATGCAGGCAGAGGGAGCCGGACAGCGCCAGTGGGGGGAGCACCCGTAGATGGAGGCGAAGGCAGTATGGCTGTTCATCTTCGTGGCCCTCTACTGGGGTTACTGCGTGTTCTGGGGCGTGCGCGGCGCCATGGAGGCGCGCACGGCGACCGATTACTTCGTGGCCGGGCGCAGCGTGTCCATGTGGGTGTTCATCCTGGCCGCCACGGCCACCTCCTTCTCCGGCTGGACCTTCATCGGCCACCCGGGGCTGATCTACCAGGATGGGCTGCAATACGCCTACGCCTCCTTTTACGCCATTACCATCCCCTTCACCGGGCTGCTGTTCCTGAAGCGGCAGTGGATGATTGGCAAGCGCTGGGGCTTCGTCACCCCCGGCGAGATGTTCGCCACCTATTACAAGTCCGACACCCTGCGCATCCTCATCGTGCTGGTGGCGCTGATCTTCGCCATCCCCTACCTGGGGGTGCAGCTGCGCGCCTCCGGCTTCCTGTTCAACGTGCTCACCGATGGCATGCTGGGCGTGGAGGTCGGGATGTGGCTGCTCTCGGCCATCATCGTTTTCTACGTGGCCTCCGGCGGGCTGCGGGCCGTGGCCTACGTGGACGCGCTGCAGGCGGTGCTGCTGGCCGGGGGCATCGTCATCGTTGGCGGGGCCATCTACTTCATCGGCAGTTGGGGTGTGTTCATGGAGGGGATCGCCCGGCTCAGCGAGCAGTCCGTGGAACGGGGCGAGTACGTCACCCCGGCCGGGTTGAGCGGCTACGTGGCAGTGCCCGGGGTGATCCAGTTCGTCAGTGACGGGCCCTCGGCCAGCGGCGGCGCCTGGACCGGGCTGATGATCCTCACCTACATGTTCGCGCTGATGGGCATCCAGTCCAGCCCCGCCTTCACCATGTGGGCGTTTTCGAATGCCAACCCGCGCCCCTTCGCACCGCAGCAGGTGTGGGCCTCCGCGGTGGGCATCGGGCTGATCCTGTTCACCTTTACCGCCTTCCAGGGCATGGGTGGGCACATGCTGGGGGCGAACCTGGGCTTTACCGCTGACAACCCGGATCTGTTCGACAGCCGCGAGCGGGTGGTGCTGCAGCGGGGGCTGATCGCCACCGCCGAGCCGGAACTCTCCCGCGAGGCGGTGGAGGCGCGCATCGAATCGGGGCTGGCGGCGCTGCAGGCCGCCGGCCCGGGGGAGACGGTGGACCTGGCCGGCGACCACGGTTGGGTGGACCTGAGGGATCACGGTGGCGGTGACCCCGCGCTGGTCCCCCAGATGATCAGCCTGCTCGAGGTGGGGGCGCCCTGGCTGGTGGGACTTCTGGCGGTCTGCGCCCTGGCCGCTATGCAGTCCACCGGCGCGGCCTACATGTCCACCTCCGGGGGGATGATCACCCGAGATATCCTGCGCCGCTACCTGATGCCGGAGGCGGACCACGCTACGCAGAAGTTCTGGGGGCGGATCTTCGTGCTGCTGATCGTCGCCGCGGCCCTGCTCACCGCCACCCTGGCCACGGATGCCCTGGTGCTGCTGGGTGGGCTGGCGGTGGCCTACGGCTTCCAGATGTGGCCGGCACTGATCGGGTTGTGTTTCTGGCCCTGGCTGACCCGGCAGGGGGTGGTGGCCGGTCTGATCGTCGGTCTGGTGGTGGTCACGCTCACCGAGAACATCGGGGTGCAGTTGCTGGGCGCCCTGGGGCTGGATCTCTGGGGGCGCTGGCCCTGGACGCTGCACTCCGCCGGCTGGGGGATCCTTTTCAACCTGGGCACCGCGATCATCGTCTCGGCATTGACCCAGAACCGCGCCGAGACCGAGCACCGCATGGTCTACCACCAGTTCCTGCAGGAGCACGCGGGTCTGCCGGCGGAAAAGCGCCACCTGGTTCCGGTGGCCTGGATCCTGACCATCGGCTGGTTCTTCTTCGCGGTGGGGCCGGGCACGATCATCGGCAATACACTGTTCGGTTATCCCCAGTCGCCGGTGTTCGGGCTGCCCTCCATCTGGGTCTGGCAGCTCCTCTTCTGGGCGGCCGGCTGTCTGCTGCTCTACTTCCTGGCCTACCGGATGGAACTGAGCACCGTCCCGCGCAAGGAGGTGGAGGTGCTGGCCGAGGAAGAGGACGAGGACATCCGCCTGGACGTCCACCGCCCGTCCTGAGGGCTGCCCCGTGATCGATGAGCGTCATTACCGGTTCTTCAAGTGGACAGCGGTGCTGCTGGCCCTGCTGTGGGTTGGCTGGACGGTCTACGACGGCGTGCTCAGTCAGCGTGGGCCGGGGGATAACGCCGCGCTCGCCGGGGACCGGGCCTTCTCCGACGGCCACCTGGAGCGGGCCGAGCAGCGCTACCGCGAGGCGCTGGACGCCGAGCCCGGGCACGTGCACGCCCTGCGCGGCCTGGCCCTGGCCCTGTTGGAGCAGGGGGAGCACGAACAGGCGCTGGCCAAGCTCAACCAGGCCATCGAGCGGGAGCCGGACTTCGCCGGTAACTACGCCAACCGGGGTATCCTTCACGATCGCATGGGCGAGCACCTGGCCGCTTTGCACGACTACGAGCGCGCCCTGGTCATGAACCCGGACCTTGCCGATGGCCCCGGCTGGTTCACCCGCTTCATCCGCCTGCAGGCCGACCCACCCCCCACCATCGCCGACCGGGCCGACTACCTGCGCCACCAGTTCGAGTTGCCGGAGGAGCAAAGGGAATGGCTCCGGCCGGAGGAGGATGCGGACCAACGCGCCTGGCGGCAGTAGCACTGCCGGGAAGGGGCGGGGCCCCACCGTCACTGCGAGCCCCGAAGGGGCGTGGCAGTCCATGCCAGCGTGTGGATCGCCGCGGGCCTCCGGCCGTCGCGATGACGGGGCGGGGGCGAGGTGCTCGCGATGGCGGGGGGCCAAGAAAAAGCCGGCCGCCCCGGGGAGGGGCGGCCGGCCTTGTCAGTAAGCCTGAACGGTGCCGGGCTTACTTGGTTTCCCGATCCTCGATCAGGTTGTCGACCACGGTCGGGTCGGCCAGGGTGCTGGTATCGCCCAGGCTGTCCAGCTCGTTGGCGGCGACCTTGCGCAGGATGCGGCGCATGATCTTGCCGGAGCGGGTCTTGGGCAGGCCCGGGGCCCACTGGATGACGTCGGGCTTGGCGATCGGGCCGATCTCGTTGGAGACCAGCTTCACCAGCTCCTTCTTCAGGTCGTCGGTGGGTTCCACGCCGGCCATCAGGGTGACGTAGGCGTAGATGCCCTGCCCCTTGATGTCGTGCGGATAGCCGACCACCGCGGCCTCGGCCACCGAGTCGTGCAGCACCAGGGCGCTCTCCACCTCGGCGGTGCCCATGCGGTGACCGGAGACGTTGATGACGTCGTCCACGCGGCCGGTGATCCAGTAGTAGCCGTCCTCGTCCCGACGGGCGCCGTCACCGGTGAAGTACATGCCCGGGTAGGCCGACAGGTAGGTCTCCATGAAGCGCTTGTGGTCGCCGTAGACCGTACGCATCATGCTCGGCCAGGCGCGCTTGATGACCAGGTTGCCGTCGCAGGCGCCTTCCAGCTCCTTGCCCTCGGCGTCCACCAAGGCCGGCTCCACGCCGAAGAAAGGCAGGGTGGCGGAACCCGGCTTCAGGTCGGTCGCGCCCGGCAGCGGGGCGATCAGGATGGAGCCGGTCTCGGTCTGCCACCAGGTGTCCACGATCGGGCAGCGGCTGTCGCCGACCACCTTGTAGTACCACTCCCAGGCCTCCGGGTTGATGGGCTCACCGACCGTGCCCAGGATGCGCAGGCTCTTGCGGCTGGTCTTGGTGACGTACTCGTCGCCCTGGCCCATCAGTGCGCGGAGCGCGGTGGGGGCGGTGTAGAAGATGGAGACGTTGTGCTTGTCCACCACGTCCCAGCAGCGGGAGGCATCCGGGTAGGTGGGCACGCCCTCGAACATCAGGGTGGTGGCGCCGTTGGCCAGCGGGCCGTAGACGATGTAGCTGTGGCCGGTGACCCAGCCCACGTCGGCGGTGCACCAGTAGACCTCGCCTTCCTGGTAGTCGAAGACGTACTTGTGGGTCATGGCCGCGCCCAGCAGGTAGCCGGCGGAGCAGTGCTGCACGCCCTTGGGCTTACCGGTGGAGCCGGAGGTGTAGAGGATGAACAGCGGATCCTCCGAGTCCATCTGCTCGGCGGGGCAGTCGGCGGAGACGTCGGCCACGGCCTCGTGATACCAGATGTCGCGGCCGTCCTTCCAGTCGATGTCGCCGCCGGTGCGCTTGACCACGAAGACGTTCTTGACGTCGGGGCAGCTCTCCAGGGCCTTGTCGGCGTTGGACTTCAGGGCCACGTTGCGGCCGCCGCGCACGCCCTCGTCGGCGGTGATGACGGTCTCGCAGTCGGCGTTCTGGATGCGGTCCTTCAGCGCGTCCGGGGAGAAGCCGCCGAACACGATGGAGTGGATGGCGCCGATGCGGGCGCAGGCCAGCATGGCCACGGCCGCCTCGGGGATCATCGGGAGGTAGATGCAGACGCGGTCACCTTTCTTGACGCCGCGGGCCTTCATGGCGTTGGCGAGGCGGCAGACCCGCTCGTGCAGGTCCTTGTAGGTGATGTGCTCGGAGTTGTTGGGGTCGTCGCCTTCCCAGATGATGGCGGTCTGGTCGCCGCGCTTCTCCAGGTGGCGGTCCAGGCAGTTGTGCGCGACGTTCATCTTGCCGCCCTCGAAGAAGCGGATGTCGCCGTTCTTCAGGTCGGAGTGGTAAACCTTGTCCCACTTGCTGAACCAGTCGAGGAACTTCTCGGCCTGCTCACCCCAGAAACCCTCCGGGTCGTCCAGGGAACGCTGGTACATCTCCTGGTAGGTCTCTTTGGTGATGTGCGCGTTCTTGCGGATATCGTCGGGTACGGGGTAGACCTTCGCGTTGGACATACTGAATCTCCTCCCAGTTTTGAATTGTTGCTGATGGCCCGTCGGGGCCGAAAAACACCGGCTTACAGCCTGATTCGTGGTTATGGCCGAGCACTGCGCGGCGCCCTGGTATTACGCCCCCTTTTGGACTGACCAATTGACCGGCTCAATGCCGCCCAATTCGTCTGTCGGAGCGGCCGGGTGACCGTCGAGCGCGCAGCCCCTCGTGGGCTCAGCCGTACTTCTTTCTGCTCTGTGCGGGCCCGCTGCCCGCTGGCGGCATTATGGTAACGCTTTCCACGCCATGTTTCGAAATGGCGCAGTGCCGCCGATCTCCTAACCCTAACATTATAAAACATTATTTTCTCGGCCGGGGGATCCCGAGGCGCTGGCGTTTTTCCCAGAGCGCCTTGCGGCTGATGCCCAGCCCCTTGGCCAATGCCGTCTCTGTCATCTGGTCCTGGTTGGCCAGGACGTATTCGCGGAAGTAATCCTCCAGCGACAGATCCGGCTTGCCGCTGGGCGCACCGCCGGCGGGGGGCGGCGTCTCCCCGCCCTCCGGCGACCGGCGGCGGGGCAGGGTCAGCTGCTCGGCGGTAATGGTCTCGCCCTCGCAGAGGATCACGGCCCGCTCAATGGTGTTCTCCAGTTCCCGGACGTTACCCGGCCAATGGTAGTCGCTGATCGCCGCCAGCGCCTCCCCGGACAGCTGCAGTGCAGGTCGGTTGAGCCGCTTGCAGATCTTCTCGAGCAGGACCTGGGCCAGCACCGGGATGTCGCCCTCGCGTTCGCGCAGGGGGGGCAGGCGGATCTCCATTACGTCGATGCGGAAGAACAGGTCCTCGCGGAACTGGCCCTCGTTGACCAGTGCCTGCAGGTCGCGGTGGGTGGCCGCCAGCAGGCGCACATCCACCTGGCGCTCCCGCGACGCCCCGACCCGGCGGATGACCCCCTCCTGCAACACCCGCAGCAGTCGCCCCTGGGCCTGCATGGGCAGCTCTCCGATCTCGTCCAGGAACAGGGTGCCGCCGTCGGCGGACTCCACCAGCCCCTGGCGCGCCCCCACCGCCCCGGTGAAGGCCCCCTTTTCGTGACCGAACAGCTCCGCCTCGATCAGGCTGTCCGGGATGGCGGCGCAGTTGACAGCGATCAGCGGCCCGTCCTTGCGGGCGCTCTGCTCGTGCACGGCGCGGGCCACCAGCTCCTTGCCGGTGCCGGATTCACCCAGGATCAGCACCGAGGTGTCGGTGGGGGCCACCTTGTGGATGCGCTGGAAGACATCCTGCATCGCCTGGCATTCGCCGATGATCCCGCTCACCGGGTAGTCGCGCTGGATGTCCGCCTTGAGTGCGGCGTTCTGGCGCTGCAGGCGATGATCCTTGAGCACCTTGTCCACGGTGAGCAGCAGCTCGTCGTGGTCGAAGGGCTTGGCGATGTAGTCCACCGCCCCCTCGCGCATGGCCTCCACCGCCGAGCGCACGCTGGCGTAGCTGGTCATGATGATGACCGGCACCTCGCCGGCCAGCGGGATGACCCCGGTGCCGGGTTCGCCGGGTAGCCGCAGGTCGGCGATGATCAGGTCGTAGTCGGCGAAGCGGTGGCCCTCCTTGGCCTCCTCCAGCGACTCCGCCTCCGCCACCCGGTAGCCGTTCCGGGTCAGCAGGCGCCGCAGCGCCGAGCGGATGACCGCCTCGTCCTCGATGATCAGCAGTTGCGCCATCTGATTACCTCCATTGTGTCCCGGGCGTCGCTGATCGCCCCTACGGCGACGGGAACTCCAGCGTGACGGTGGTCCCGCCCACATCGGACTCGATGTCGAGGGTGCCGCCGTGATCCGTGATGATGTTGTAGACCAGCGGCAGGCCGAGGCCCGTGCCCTGGCCCGCCGGCTTGGTGGTGTAGAAGGGGTCCAGCACCTTCTTCAGGGCCGAGGCGGGGATGCCCGGCCCGTTGTCCGCCACCCGCACGATGATCCGGTCGCCGCGCTCGCGGGCGGTGAGCACCAGCCGGCCCTGCTGTTCGCAGGCGTCGGCGGCGTTGGAGAAGAGGTTGACGAACACCTGCACCAGCCGCTGGCCGTCCCCCAGCACCTCCAGATGCTCGGGGATGCGGTTGTCGAATTCCATCTCCTTGCCGCGCCGGCTCAGTACCATCACCTGTCGGGCCTCGTCGGCGGCCGCGCGCAGGCTCACCGGGTCGGGCGGGGCCTCCTCGGTGCCGCCGGCGTGAGCATAGCTCACCAGGGTGTGCACGATGTTACTGATCCGGCGGGTCTGCTCCAGGATCTGCTCCACGCTCTCGCGCACCAGCGCCGGGTCGTCCTCCTCGCGCAGGTTCTGCGCCAGCGAGGCGACGCCGGTCACCGGGTTGCCTATCTCGTGGGCCACGCCGGCTGCCAGCCGGCCGATGGAGGCCAGCCGCTCACTGTGGGCCAGCTCCCGCTCCAGCACCCGCAGCTCGGTCACGTCCTCCACCAGCATCAGGCTGTCGTTGGTGCGGCCCTTGCCGGGCTCGCCGATGCGGGTCCGGTGCAGGCTCAGCCAGCGGGTACCGTCGCCGGGCACCTGCGCCTGGTCGTGGGCGTGGGGCTGACCGAAGGCGATGAAGCGGCCCAGCAGCCGACCCCAGGGCTCCGGCAGGTCCTCCAGCCGGTTGCCCAGGGCGTCGGCGGCGGGGATGCCGGTGAGTTGCTGCATGGCGGTGTTCCAGCGGACGATGCGCTGGTTGGCCGTCACCGTGATTACCCCCAGGGGCAGGTCCTCGAGGATCTGCCGGTGGTAGCGGCGCAACCGGTCCAGCTCCGCGGTCAGCCCGCGGAAGCGGCTGCTGGAGGACTCCAGCCGCTCCTCGATCTGGCGGATGTTCTGGGTATGGGCGGGGCTGACGGAGTGGTCCAGCTCCAGGCGCTCGTCCACGATCATGCGCGCCAGCACCGGGCCCATCATGCCGGAGAGGTTGCGCTCGATCTGATCGCGCAGGTGCTTGAGCCGGTCCGGGCGGTTCTCGGTCCAGTCCAGCCCCAGGTCGTTCAGCGCCTTGCCCACCTCGGCGCGGGCGGCCTCGTCGCCGGTGACCGGGGCCAGCTGCACCACGAACTGCGCCGGCGAGTCGGCCACCAGGGTGCCGAAGGTCATCGGGTGGCCCAGGTCGCGGCAGGCCTCCGCAGCCTGGCGCTCCGGCCCGGTCTGCGGGGTGAGGGTGGAGACGGCGGCGAACAGCAGGGCGTTGAACGACAGCGACCAGAAGGTGGCCAGCCCGTAGATGTCGGTCGGTGACTCCGGCGCCGTGGGGAAGCCGAGCAAAAAGAAGGGCTCGGTGCCCACCAGCGCCGGCAGAAACAGCGCGTCCAGCCAGACCAGCGTGCCGCCGAGCAGTCCGGCGATGAACCCCCAGACATTGGCCCGGGCCCACCAGAGCACGCCCACCACCCCCGGGATGAACTGCGCCATGGCCAGAAAGGAGATCAGGCCCCAGTCCACCAGCCCCTCGCCCGGGTCGAGCATCAGGAAGAAGTAGTAACCGGCGGCGATCATCAGCGCGATTAGCGCCCGCCGGGTCCAGCGCAGGGTGGCGTACAGGTCCAGGTCCTGGCGCGGGCGAGCCCGGGTCAGCGGCAGCACCAGGTGGTTCAGCGTCATCGAGGCGAGCGCCAGGGTGGAGATAATGATCATGGCGCTGGCCGCCGAGATGCCGCCCAGGTAGGTAATGATCACCAGCAGCGGCGAGTCGCTGAGCACGGCGATGCCCAGCACGTAGTACTCGGGGCCCGTCCCCGGCTGCAGCACCTGGCCGGCCCAGAGGATCGGGGGGATGCAGATGGACAGGGCCAGCAGGTAGGCCGGGAACCCCCAGCTGGCCTTGAGCAGGCTGCCCGGCTTGAGGTTCTCGGTGAAGATCATGTGGAACTGGCGCGGCAGCAGGAAGGCCGCGGCGAAGGCCAGGAACAGCAGGCTCATCCAGGGGCCGTCCAGCGCCGGCTGGTAGAAGGCCTCCAGTCGTTCCGGGTTGTCCGCCAGCCAGCGGTTCAGGCCGATGGGGCCGTCGAAGGCCAGGCTCATGGCCACCCAGGCGATCACCAGCAGGGCGGCCAGTTTGACCAGCGACTCGAAAGCGATGGCCACCACCAGGCCGGTGTGCTTTTCCCGCGGGGTGACGTGGCGGGCGCCGAAGATGATGGCGAACACCGCCACGGTGATGCAGAACACCACCGCCAGGAAGTGCACCGTTGTCTCGCCCCCCGCCAACCACTGGCTGGACTCGGCCACCGCCCGGATCTGCAGGGCGATGTAGGGCAGGATGCCGGTCAGCATCACCAGCGTGACCAGCACCCCGGCCGCCTGGCTGTGGTAGCGGAAGGCGAACACGTCCGAGAGCGAGGTCAGCTGCTGGTCACGCGCCAGGCGCAGCAGCGGCATCAGCAGAACCGGCGTGAGCAGGAAGGCGATGGTGGCGCCCAGGTAGATGGGCAGGTAGGCGATGCCGTAGCGCTCGGCGAAGCCCACGCTGCCGTAAAAGCTCCAGGTGGTGGCGTAAACCCCCAGTGCGAGCACGTAGAACACCGGGTGGTGCGCCACGGCACGCGGCAGCCAGCCGCGCTCCGTGCCGTAGGCGATCACGAACAGCAACAGCAGGTAGGCCGCCGCGCTGAAAAAGAGCGTGCTGAGGTTAAAGTCCATGCGGTCTGAGCTTTCTGACCACCAGCCAGCAGAGCACCAGGACGACCGCCCAGGCGAGGAAGGGCAGGTACCACGGTGGCGTCTGGCTGAGCCACCAGGTGGCGAACGGCGTGCACAACAGGAATACGGCCAGCAGGCCGAGTATCACACTGTTTCCCCGCGCCCTCGGGTCAAGCGTCCCAGGCATGTACTCCTCCTCCGCGGCAGGGTTGGGTCACCCCGTCTCATCGTTTGTTACTTAAGGTAGCACGGCGCGTCGGATTTGCCCAAGGGCGCCGGGCCTACGCCGGTGCCTGGTGCTGCTGGCGGGGGATCAGCGCCTCGTCCCACGTTTCCAGGGCCCACGTCAGCACCGCGCCGGGCCCGGTCCGGGCCAGGTCCGCGGGCGGCTGTTGGCCCAGAAAGCGGGCCGCCTGCACCAGGTTGTGTGCGGCCCGGTTATTGTCCAGCGGCGGGGCGTGGCTCTGCTTGCTCAGCTTCTGCCCCTCGGCGTTCACCGCCACGGGCAGGTGCAGGTAGCGCGGGGTGGGTAGTCCCAGTGCCCGCTGCAGCAGGATCTGCGGCGGTGTGCACCAGAGCAGGTCGGCGCCACGGACCACCTCGGTGAAGCCGTATTCCCCGTCATCCACGGCGCAGGCCAGGTGGTAGGCCCAGTAGCCGTCGGCCCGGCGGATGATGAAATCGCCGATGGTCGCCGCCGGGTCGCAGCTCTGTGGCCCCTGCAGCGCGTCATCGAAATGGAGCGGGGCGTGGTCGCAGCGCAGCCGCCAGGCGCGGGCTTCGCGGCCCGGCGGCAGGCCGTCGGCGCAGGTCCCGGGGTAGACCGGGCCATTGGGGCCTCTGCGCGCCACCGCCATGATCTCGCGCCGGGTACAGCCGCAGGGGTAGGCGCGGTCCGCGGCGCGCAGTTGCGCCAGGGCCGCCTCGTAGGCGGCCGAACGGGTGGACTGGAAGACCACCGGTCCATCCCAGTGCAGGCCGTGCGCCTGCAGGCTCTGCTGGATGGCGTCGGCCGCGCCGGGTTGCTCCCGCGGCGGGTCCAGGTCGTCGATGCGCAGGTGCCACTCGCCGCCCTGGCGCCGGGCCCGCACGTAGCTGCCCAGCGCCGCCACCAGCGAGCCGAAGTGGAGCGGCCCGGTGGGGCTGGGGGCAAAGCGGGTGCGGTAGCGGAGCGTGGTCGAGTCGGTCACGGGTGGCCTCGCGGTGGCTGGCAGAATCGGCGCCTTTGCCGCCGATACCATCCATTTTCGCGCAGGGGACCCACACCGAGGCAGGTGTGGGGTGAATGCGCACGGGACGTTAGCCCCGTTGATTGCGGACATATGCCGCAATGGTCTCCAACGGCGCCCCGCCACAGGACCCAGCGAAGTAGGAGCGGCTCCAAAGCACGGGTTTGCTGTAAGCGCCTCGAAGATCGGAGAACTCGTTGCGAAGGCGACGTGATGTAACGGCCTTCAACGAGTTCACAAGCCGAGTGATTTGAACCTTTGGCGGATAGGTGATCAGCATGTGGACGTGGTCGGCTTCGCCGTCACACTCCACCAACTCTGCTTCAAAGTCAGCGCAGACATCTTCCGCGATGCGCCGAAAGGCCTGCAGATGAAGGTCGCCCAGAACCCTGCGTCGGTATTTGGTCACGAACACGATGTGAACGTGTAGGCAGTAAGTCGCGTGACGAACCTTCTTGACAGTATGCACACTGAAACTCTTGAATCTATTCTGTACACTGATAAATCAGGTTTAAGCAACCGCATACTGAATAGACTAATGCTGATTCAACAGGGATTCAAATACAGACTTGAACCGGACGCCGAGCAGCGTGCACGCCTGCGCGTGCTCTGTGGCCACGCCCGGTTCGTCTGGAATCAGGCATTGGCCGAGTGCAATCGGCTCAGGGCGGCCGGTGAGCGCGTCCCGCGCTATAACCCAATGTCCAAGTGGCTGACCGCTTGGAAACGGGTGCCGGAGACGGCGTTTCTAACTGAGGCCTATACCGACAACCTGCAGCAGAAGCTGATGGATCTGGATGCGGCCTGGCAGCGGTATTTTGGCCGTATCAACGGCGCCGAGCCGCCACGGTTCAAAAAGAAGGGCCGAAGCCGAGACAACATCCGATTCGTCAACTTCGGCAAATACTGCGCCCTGGAAGGGCGGTTCGTGAAACTGCCTGCGAAGCTCGGCTGGATAAAGTTCCGGCGCTCGCGCAAGATCCAGGGTCGGATCAAAAACTGCACCGTCAGCTTTGAGAGCGGCCACTGGTGGATCAGCTTTCTGGCAGAGCGCACAGTAAAGGACCCGGTGTCACCGGAGGCCCCGAGCGTGGGTATCGATGCGGGCATTGCTCGCTTCGCCACCCTGTCCGATGGCTCGCATGTCGAGCCGCGCAACAGCCTGACGCGTACGCTCTCCCGGTTGGTCAAGCGCCAGCGGGCACTCTCGCGCAAGCGCAAAGGCTCCAACAACTGGAAGAAGGCCAAGGCCAAGGTAACGAGGCTGCACACCCACATTGCCAACTGCCGGCGCGACTTCCTGCACAAGACCTCAACGCACATCAGCAAAAACCACGCAATGGTGGCGATTGAGGATCTGGAGGTGCGCAATATGTCGGCATCAGCGCGGGGTGATGCGGAGCATCCCGGCCGAAACGTCCGCGCCAAGGCCGGACTCAACCGCTCGATCCTGGATCAGGGCTGGTATGAGTTTCGCCGCCAGCTTGAGTACAAGCTCCGCTGGCGTGGCGGGCAGTTGGTGGTGGTGCCGCCGCACTACACCAGCCAGACCTGCCCTGAGTGCGGGCATGTCGATGCCGGTAACCGGCCGAGCCAGGCGGTGTTCTGCTGCCTGAATTGCGGCCATGAGGGTCATGCCGACGAGATCGGCGCAATGAACATCCTTGCCCGCGGGATGGAGAAATGGCGGGCCGAAGGGCAGGACACGGCGGGCGCTCCCGCCGGGTGCCTTATGGCACAGCCCGGATCGCCTGTGAAGTGAGTCGCGTGAGCGGCCAGCAGCAGGAACCTGCCACCTGGGCGACCGGGATGGCACCCTTCATGGGAATCCCCTTCCTGAGTCCGAAAGGCGAAGGGAGGGGAGGATGTCAAAGCCGATTGCCGGTAGCCGCATAAACTGACTGCAACGGCCCTTGAAAAGGGCGAGGCAGGGCCTCAGCTCATTAAGTAAGGGGTTGGCACCGGGTGCGAGAGCAAAGCGCCCGGGATGCGCAGCATACTCAGTGCCCCGGGCGACTCCGGGGCGGCAAGCAAGGAGGAAGTGGATATGTCCCGCTACTGGATCGTCGTAGCAGATGCCAGCAACGCCCGCGTTCTCGCCCGCGAGAAGAAATTCAGCGCGCTGCAGGAGGTGGAGACCCTGACGCACCCGGAGTCACGCCTGCACCGTCGCGACCTGGCGTCGGACCGCCCCGGTCGCCTTGATGAGTCCTATTCGGCCACCAGCAGCGAGGCGGAAGAGCCCACCGACCCCAAGGTGCGCGAGGCCCAGGTCTTTGCCCGGGAGGTGGCCCACGTACTGGAGCGGGGGCGCAACGGTCACCGTTACGAGGAGCTGATCCTGGTGGCGGAGCCGAAGTTCCTCGGGCTGTTGCGCAAGGCCCTGGACGACGAGACCCGGGAGCGGGTCGCCCACGAGGTAACCAAGAACGTCACCCGGGAGCCGTTGGAGGCCATCACCCGGACCGTGGACGCGCTGCTCTGAGTCGTCAGGCCAGCTCCACTCTCGGCTCGGGCTGCCAGCCCGGCTTGCGGTGTTCCGCGACCACCGTGGTGTAGATGCCACCGCGGACGTAGAACTCGGCGGTCACCTTCATGTAGCGAGGCGCGGTGGCGCGCACGAGGTCATCCAGCATCTCGTTGGTGATGGCCTCGTGGAACGCGCCCTGGTCGCGGAACGACCACATGTAGAGCTTCAGCGACTTCAACTCCACGCAGCGCTCGTCCGGCACGTAGTCCAGGTAGATGGTGGCGAAGTCCGGCTGCCCGGTCTTCGGGCAGAGGCAGGTAAACTCCGGCACCCGCATGTGCAGCACGAAGTCCCGCTCCGGCCGGGGGTTGGGGAAGGTCTCCAGTTCTTTGCTGGGCTGAGTGCTCATCGGCGCTGGTGGCTCCTGTTCAGATGCGATGGGAGGACTATAATGGCCGCCCATTGTAACCGCAGCCGCCACCGATCGCCTGATGCGACTGAAGAAGATCAAACTCTCCGGCTTCAAGTCCTTTGTGGACCCCACCCAGGTGGCCATGCCCGGCGACCTGGTGGCGGTGGTGGGGCCGAATGGCTGCGGCAAATCCAACATCATCGACGCGGTGCGCTGGGTGATGGGCGAGAGCTCCGCCCGCCACCTGCGCGGCCAGTCCATGGCCGACGTCATCTTCAACGGCTCCACCGGCCGCAAGCCGGTCAGCCACGCCTCCGTGGAGCTGATCTTCGACAACAGCGACGGCCGTCTGGGCGGGCAGTACGCGCAGTACGCGGAGATCGCCGTCCGCCGCCAGGTCAACCGCGAGGGTCAGTCCCAGTACTTCCTCAACGGCACCCGCTGCCGGCGCAAGGACATCACCGACGTCTTCCTGGGCACCGGCCTGGGGCCGCGCGGCTACACCATCATCGAGCAGGGCATGATCTCCCGGGTGATCGAGGCCAAGCCGGAGGAACTGCGCGTCTACCTGGAGGAGGCGGCCGGCATCTCCATTTACAAGGAGCGCCGGCGCGAGACCGAGCGGCGCATCCGCGACACCCGCGAGAACCTGGAGCGGCTGGAGGACGTGCGCGAAGAGGTGCGCCGCCAGCTGGACAAGCTGCGCCGTCAGGCGGAGGTGGCCCGCCGGTACCGCGAGCTCAAGCGGGAAGAAAGGGATACCCGGGCCGAGCTGATCACCCTGCGCCAGGCCAGCCTCAAGGCCCAGCTGGAGGAGCAGGAAGCCGTCATCTCGGCCAAGGTCAACGCCCGGGAGTTCGCCCTGGCCACCCAGCGCCAGGCCGAGCGGGAGATCGAGGCGGTGCGCGCCACCCAGGGCGAGGCCGGCGATCGGCTCAACTCGATCCAGGCGGATTACTATGGCGTGGGCAGCGAGATCGCTCGCATCGAGCAGCAGATCAGCCACCGCCGGGAACTGCGCGACAAGCAGTTGCGGGAGCTGCGCGACAGCGAAGCCCAGGTCCAGGAACTGGAGGACAGCCTGACCCAGGACCGGGAGAAGCTCGAACTGCTGGAGGAGCGCCTGGCCGACCTGGAGCCGGAGCAGGAGGAGCAGGCCCAGTCCGAGGCCTTTGCCCAGGAGGCGCTGGAGACTGCCCGCGAGCGGCTGGAGGCCTGGCGCGAGGCGCGCGAGGGCTTCCAGCGGGAGAGCGCCGAGGCCCAGCGCGCCGAGCAGGTGGAAAAGGTACGGGTTGAGGGCCTGGAGCGCCGCGCGGACGAGCTGGCCCGCCGGCTGGAGCGGCTTGACGAGGAGTATGAGGCCGAGGACCTCTACAGCCTGGAGCGGGCTATCGTCGACCTGGAAGAGGAAGAGACCGAGCTGGCCGAGGAGCTCGCCGGCATGGATGAGGCCCAGGCCGACGTGGCCGAGCGCCTGGACCACGACCGGGCCCAGGCCGCGGAACTGGCCGAACAGGTAGAGCGGCTCCGGGGTGAGCTGCACCAGCAGCGCGCCCGGCTCGCCTCGCTGGAGACCCTGCAGCAGTCCGCCCTGGGCGAGGACGGCGGCCCGCTGGACGACTGGCTGGGGGCGCGCGAGTGGCAGGAGCGGCCCCGGCTGGCCCAGCAGCTCACCGTCACCCCGGGCTGGGAACGGGCGGTGGAGACGGTGCTGGCCGAAGGGCTGCAGGCGGTCTGCGTGGCGCCTGAAGAACTTGACGCCGCCGCCCGCGAGTTGCCGGAGCAGGGCGACCTGACCCTGGTCAGTGCGGTTTCGGCAACCGCCGGCGGGGCGGCCGGCCCCTGGTTGAGCGACCAGGTGTGCGATGACGGCCGCGCCGTGGCCCTCCTGGCCGGGATCCGCTGCGCTGACGACCTGCCCGCCGCCCTGGCCCGGCGCGCTGAACTGGGCCCCGGCGAGTCCTTCATCCCCCCGGACGGCGTCTGGCTGGGGCCCAACTGGCTGCGCCTGCGCGCCGGGGACGACGCGGAGCGGGGCGTGATCGCCCGCGAGCGGGAGATCCACCAGCTGCGCGAGCAGGTGGCCGAGGGCGAGGCACGGCTGGCGGAACAGGAAGAAGCGCACGAGCGGGTCAAGGCGGCTATCCAGAGCCTGGAAGAGGAGCGCGAGGCGCTGCAGCAGCGCAGCGCCCCCCTGCAGCGCCGCCAGGCGGACCTGCAGGCGCGCGTCGAGCACCGCCGCGACGCCCTGGAGGCGGCCCGGGAACGGCGCGAGGCCTTGCACCAGCAACAGATTGAACTGCGCGAGGAGCGCGAGACCGTTGTCGAGGAGATGGACAGCGCCCAGGCGCGCCTGGCCGAGGCCGCGGCCCGGGTGGAGGCCCAGGCGGAGCGGGGCGCGGCGCTGGACGATGAGCGCCACGCCCTGGAGGCAGCGGTGAACGATGCCCAGGAGCAACTGCGCCAGTGCCGAGAGGCCCGCCACGAGATTTCCCTGAAGCTGGAGAATGCCACCACCGCCCGCCAGGCCCTGCGCGAGGGGCTGGAGCGGCTGCAGGCCCAGCACCAGCGGCTGCTGGACCGGCGCGAGGAGCTGGCCGAGGGGCTGGAGGGGCTGGACGACCCGGGCGAGGACCTGGAGGGGGAGCGCGACAAATTGCTGGACCGCCGCCGCCAGCTGGAACAGGAACTGGCCGAGGCGCGCAACCACGTGGCCAACCTGGAGCAGAAACTGCGCGAGTGGAGCGAACGCCGCCAGACCGCCGCCCAGGAGACCGAGACCCTGCGCGAAGAGCTGGAGGGGCTGCGGATCACCGCCCAGGAGTACCGCGTGCTGCAGCGCCGGGAGGCCGCCGAGCTGGAACAACTGGGCGAGCACCTGGAGGTGGTCGCCTCGCGCCTGCCCGAAGGGGCCGAGGTGGCGGACTGGGAGAAGCGGCTGGAGCAGTTGGGGCGACGCATCGCCCGTCTGGGCACCGTCAACCTGGCCGCCATCGACGAGTGCGCCGCGCTGGAGGAGCGCCAGCAGTACCTCGACGCCCAGTACGACGACCTGGTCGAGGCGCTGGAGACCCTGGAGAGCGCCATCCGCCGCATTGACCGGGAGACCCGGGCGCGCTTCCGCGACACCTTCGAGCAGGTCAACCAGGGGGTGCAGCGGCTCTTCCCGCGACTGTTCGGGGGCGGTCGCGCCTACCTGGAGCTCACCGACGACGACCTGCTGGCCACCGGCGTGGCGGTCATGGCCCAGCCCCCGGGCAAGCGGGTCACCAACATCCACCTGCTCTCCGGTGGCGAGAAGGCGCTCACCGCCGTGGCGCTGGTCTTCGCCATCTTCAACCTCAACCCGGCGCCGTTCTGCATGCTCGACGAGGTGGATGCGCCGCTGGACGAGGCCAACGTGGGGCGCTTCTGCGAGATGGTCAAGGAGATGTCGCAGCAGGTCCAGTTCATCGTCATTACCCACAACAAGACCACCATGGAGGCGGTCTCGCACCTGGTAGGGGTGACCATGCACGAGCCCGGCGTCTCCCGCCTGGTGGCGGTAGACGTGGCCGAGGCGGTGGAACTGGCCGAGGTCTGATGCTTTAATTCCCCGCTCGCTGCCGGTTCAAAGACGCCGCGGCAGCGTATAAAGTGTCATTTGAAATAAGCGCTGCAAGGCGCTGAAACCCATGCCCAGGTGCCTGCCCGGACAGCTGCGGCCCGCCAGCCGGGCCCGCGGGCAGGCCCGACCAATCGCGCGGATGCACTCATGGATCCATTTCGCTGGCTACTGATCATTCTCGGCCTGCTGCTCATCGCGGGCATTTACGCCTGGGGGCGCTGGCAGGACAAGAAACACGCCCGCCGCGAGGACTTCCGCTCGGCCTTCGACGACATGGACAGCGCCGTGGGGAGCGACGACGGCTTCGACGTCATCGTCAAGACCCCGCGGCGCGAGGGCGAACCCGACGAGGCCGCGACGGCCCGCGGGCAGGGCCAGCGCCGGGAGCCCACCGGGTTCGACGCCGATCTGGATTGGCCCGATGAGCCGGAGCCGAGCCTGGGCCTGGACGATGAGCCCGGTTCCCCCGGTTTCAATGAGCCGGAACCGGAACCGGTTCGCCGCCGCCCGGCCGCGCCGCCCACCGCCCGCCGGGAGCCCACGCATGCACCCGGCACCACCGAGGCGCCGGAGGCCCCCGCACCCGCACCGCGCGTCCGCCGCCGCGCCGAGCCGCAACCGGAGCCGGCCCCTGCGACCCGCCCGGCTCCCCGGGCCCCCGAACCGGCACCTGAGCCGGCACCGCCGGCCGAGGATCCGGTGCGTGACCGCCCCGACCTGGCCGCCCTGGGCCGGAAGAACCCCCGGCCTGAGTCGGCCCGCCCCGAGCCGGAGCTGCCCGCCGGCCCCCAGGTGGACATCGACGCCGCCGGCCTGGAGGACAAGATCGTCGCCATCCACGTGGCCGCGCCGGAGGGGCATGTCTTTGCCGCCGATGCGCTGGTGGACGCCCTGGAGCGCGCCGGCCTGGAGTACGGCGAGCACGGCATCTTCCACCGCCACGTGCGCACCGAGCAGGGGCCGGCGCGGGTGTTCAGCGCCGCCAACATGATCAAGCCCGGCTGGTTCGACTTGGACCGGGCCGCCCAGGACGAGACCCCGGGTGCGGCCTTCTTCCTGCAACTGCCCGGGCCGGTGGACGGCATGGCCGCCTTCGACGACATGCTGCGGGTGGCCCGCGATGTGGCCGACCGGCTGGGCGGGCGCCTGCTGGACGCCCGCCGCTGCGACCTCTCCCGGCAGGCGATGGAGCACATCCGCGAGGAACTGCGCGAGTACCGCCGCCGCCTGCACCTGGCCGCCCGTCAGCAGCAGGGTGAGCGGCGTGGCGCAGGAGGACCCCAGGGCGCGCATCGAGGCGCTGCGCCAGACCATCCGCGAGCACGACTACCGCTACTACGTGCTGGACGCGCCGGCCATCGCCGATGCCGAGTACGACCGGCTGATGGCCGAGCTGCAGGCGCTGGAGGCGGAGCATCCGGAGTGGATCACCCCCGACTCACCCACCCAGCGCGTCGCCGGGCAACCCGCCGAGGGCTTCGGCGAGGTCGCCCACGGCGAGCCCATGCTCTCGCTCGATAACGCCTTCGAGGAGGAGGACCTGGCCGAGTTCGACCGCCGGGTGCGCCAGGCGCTGGGCACCGATCCGGTCACCTACGTGGCCGAGCCCAAGCTGGACGGCCTATCGGTGAGCATCCGCTACGAGGACGGCCGCATGGTGCGGGCCGGCACCCGTGGCGATGGGCGTGTCGGCGAGGACATCACCGAGAACGTGCGCACCATCCGTAGCGTGCCGCTGCGGCTCCACGGCGAGGGCTGGCCGCCGGTTATGGAAGTGCGCGGCGAGGTGGTGATCCGCCGCGGCGACTTCGAGCGCCTGAACGAGCAGCGCCTGGCCGACGGCGAGCGCCCCTTCGCCAACCCGCGCAACGCCGCCGCCGGTAGCCTGCGCCAGCTGGACCCGCGCATCACCGCCCGCCGCCGGCTCACCTTCTTCACCTTCGGTATCGCCGCCGCCGGTCGGGTGGGCGACAGCCACCACGCGGTGCTGGACAAGCTTGCCCGGTGGGGATTCCGCGTCAACGAGCGGGTGGAAGCGGTGCAGGGGCTGGACGGCTGCCGCGACTACTACCAGCGCCTGCTGGCGGACCGCGACGACCTCTCCTTCGAGATCGACGGCGTGGTCTACAAGGTGGACGACCTGGACGCCCGCGAGGAGCTGGGCTTTACCGCCCGGGCGCCGCGCTGGGCCATCGCCTGGAAGCTGCCGGCGCAGGAGGCCACCACCGTGGTCCGCCGCATTCTGCCCTCCGTGGGTCGCACCGGCGCCATCACCCCGGTGGCCGAGCTGGAGCCGGTGGAGGTGGGCGGCGTCACGGTCAGCCGCGCCACCCTGCACAACCTGGACGAGGTGCGGCGCAAGGACGTGCGCGAGGGCGACACCGTGATGGTACGCCGTGCCGGCGACGTCATCCCGGAGATCACCACCGCGGTGGTGGACAAGCGCCCGGAGGGCGCCCCGGAGTGGCTGATGCCCGAGGCCTGTCCGGTGTGCGGCTCCGAGGTGCTGCGCCTGGACGACGAGGCGGTGCACCGCTGCATGGGCGGGCTCTACTGCCCGGCCCAGCGCGAGGGTGCACTGCTGCACTTCGCCTCGCGCAAGGCCATGGACATCGACGGACTGGGCGAGAAGATCGTCAGCCAGCTGGTGGAGCGCGAGATGGTCCACTCGTCGGCCGATCTCTTCCACCTGGCGCACAAGCAATTCGCCGGCCTGGAGCGCATGGGCGACAAGTCCGCGGACAACCTGGTGGCAGCCCTCGACCAGGCCCGCCACACCACGCTGCCGCGCTTTCTCTACGCCCTGGGCATCCAGCACGTGGGCGAGGTCACGGCCCGCCGGCTGGCCGAGCATTTCGGCAGCCTGGACGCCATCATGGCGGCGGACGAGGAGCGCCTGGCCGACACCCCCGACGTGGGCCCGGTGGTGGCCCAGGCCATCGCCCACTTCTTTGCCGAGCCGCACAACCGCGAGGTGGTGGAGGCGCTGCGCCAGGCGGGGGTCACCTGGGAGGAAGTGGACCCGGCGGAGCGGGGCGAGCAGCCCTTGGAAGGGCTGACCTTCGTGATCACCGGGACGCTGGCGGAGATGACCCGGGACGAGGCCAAGGCGGCGCTGGAGTCGCTGGGCGCCCGGGTCAGCGGGAGTGTGTCCAAGAAGACCGACTACCTGGTGGCCGGCGAGAAGGCGGGCAGCAAGCTCGCCAAGGCCAAGTCACTCGGCGTGGAGGTGCTGGACGAGGCCGCCTTCCAGGCCTTTCTGAGCCGGCACCGGGGCTGAACCCGCCCCGGGGGGTTCAGAACACCATCTCGGAGAAGTCGTAGTTCATCTCCCGGCCCGGCTCCTGCAGGAAATCCCCCTGCACGTAGTCCGCGCCGTACTCCCACATCAGCGCCAGCGCCCCCGGGTGGCCCAAGTAGCCGGCCACCACCTGCTGGCCCATCTCGTGGGCGGTGTCGATGATCTGCTTGACCAGCTTCTGGTTCTCCTCGGTCTGCTCGATGTCGGCCGTAAGGGAGTCGTCCAGTTTTACCTGGTCGGAGCGCAGGTGCTTGAGTAGCTGGAAGGGGTTGAGCGCGCTGCCGAAGTGGTCCAGCGACAGTTTGCAGCCCAGGGCTTCCAGCCCCTCCTGCAGGGCCTTGGCCTGGTTGAGCTGAGTGACCACCACCGGCTCGTTCACCTGGAAAACCAGTGAGGCCGGGTCGACCTGGTGCTGCTCGATCTCCTCGCGCAGCAGGTCCAGGAAGCCCGTGTCCCCCAGGGTGGCGCCGTCGAGTTTCACGAACAGCCGGGAGCGCTTGCCCATGCGCTTGCGCTCGCCGGCCAGCGCCACCGTGCGTCGGGCCACCCAGCGGTCGATGTCGCGCATCAGCCCGGCCTGCTCCGCGTAGGGCAGGAAGGCGAGCGGTTCCACCTCCTTGCCGTCCTCCTCCATGCGGATGCGCACCTCGTAGAGCTCGTCCCAATCGGCGTTTTCGGCCAGGGCGATCACCGGCTGGTAGACCAGGTAAAACTCGTCGTTCTGCAGGCACTGATGGATGCGCTCGCGCCAGTGGGCCTCGCGCTGTTGTGTTTCCATGATCTCCTGGCCGGAGGCGTGCAGCTGCACCTGGTTGCCGCCGGCGCGCAGCGCCGTCTCGGACGCGGCGTAGGCCATGTCCACGGCGGCCTGGGCGTTGTCGGCGTTGGTGCCCACCATGGCCGCGCCGATGGCGCAGGTGATGGCCAGGGTGCGGTCGTCCACCTCGATCAGCTGCTCCTCGATGTCCTGGCGCAGCTTCTCGGCCACCTCCATGGCGTGGTCGATCTTGCTGTGCTGGAGCAGGATGGTGAACTCCTCGTCGGCCAGCCGGCAGGGAATGTCGTGCTCGCCCACGAGGTTGGTGATGCGCTTGGCTACGTGCGCCACCACCTGGTCCACGGCGGCAAGGCCGATCCGGTCGCGGATGTGGCTCAACTTCTCCAGCTGGATGTAAAGCAGCGCGTGGCTGTTGCGGCCGTCCGAATCCAGGTTGCGCGCGATCAGGTTGTCCAGCTGCTCCAGGAAGTAGCTGCGGTTGTACAGCCCCGTGGTGACATCCTGGCGGTTGAGCAGCTCCAGGTCCGCCTCCGGCTCGCTGAGCTGCAGCAGCACCTGGGTGCAGGGCTCGTCGTCCACGGTGGCCGGGGTGAGCACCATGGTCACCTCCTCCGGCCCCTCGGTGGTGACGAACCCGAGATTGACCTCGTGTCGGGTCAGGTCGCCCCGGCTGAAGCGGCGCAGCGCCTCCTTGCACGCGCCCTGGTCGTCGTCCACCACCATGTCCAGGATCGGCATGCCCTCGATGTCGGCCAACTCCTGGTGGCCGAACATCTCCAGGTAGGCGGGGTTGGCGTAGATGTGCATGCCCTCGTGCACGTAGGCGATGGGGTCGCGGGAGCTGTCCAGCAGCGCCCGGCAGCGGCGCTCGGTCTCGCGCACCGAGGACTCCAGCCGGCGCAGGCGGCGGCGCTCATGCAGGTGGCGCAGCTCGCGCTCCACCACCAGTTTCAGGTGCTCCAGGTCGTTCTTGCTGACTAGGTCCTGGGCGCCCATCTGCATGGCGTAGCGGCGCTGGTCCTGGCTCTGCTCGTGGCTGGAGGCGATGATGGGGATGTCCTTGCCCCACTGCTGTATCAGCTGGTACGCCGTGTCCACCGGGACCTCGCGCAGCACCAGCGAGCAGAGCATCATGTCGGCGGGTTTCTCCTGCAGGGTGTCGCGCAGGTTATCGATGCTCTCGATACGACGCGCCCGCACCGCGTAGCCGCTGTTGCGCAGCACACTCACGTAGATCTCCGCGTCGTTGGGTGATTCCTCGGTGATCAGGAGCCTGACCAGGGGGTTTTGTTTCATGCCGGTGGTCCCTTTCCATGCAATGCCCTGATGCTATCAGAATGCGCAGCGGGGCGGGTGGCCCCCTTGCCCCGGGGCTTCAGTCGGCCTCGGGGGCGGGGGCGACGAGGGTCTTGGCGGGTTCGCCGGCCTCCTCACGGGCCAGGCGCGGCACCAGGTAGCCGGGCAGGCGGGCGGCCAGCTCAGCGGCCAGCGCCTGGCCACGGGCCTCGGGCACCTCGAAGTGGGCCGCCCCCTGCACCCGGTCGAGAAGGTGGAGGTAGTAGGGCAGCACGCCCACCTGGAACAGCCGGCGGCTCAGCGCCTCCAGGGCGTCCGCGCTGTCATTGACCCGGCGCAGCAGCACCGCCTGGTTGAGCAGCCAGTGCCCGGCGGCGCGTAACCGGCCCAGGGCCGCCGCCACCGCCTCGTCCAGCTCCCGGGCGTGGTTGCTGTGGATCACCCAGACCACCTCCCAGGGGCCGTCCAGTAACTCCAGCAGCTCCGGGGTGACACGGTCGGGCAGCACTACCGGCAGGCGGGTGTGCAGCCGCAGCCGTCGGACTTGGGGGCGTTGGCGCAGGGCCCGGGTGAGGCTGGCCAGACGGCGGTCGCTGAGGGTGAGCGGGTCGCCGCCGCTGAGGATGACCTCGTCCACCTCCGGGTGGGCGTCCAGCCAGGCGAGGCTGTCGCCCCAGTCGTTGCGACCGGCCTGCGATTCGCTGTAGGGGAAGTGGCGGCGGAAGCAGTAGCGGCAATGGATGGCGCAGGCGCCGGTAGTGATCATCAGCACCCGGCCGTGGTACTTGTGCAGAATGCCGGCACCGCTCTGCGCCGGGCCGTCGCCCACCGGGTCCGTGCTGAAGCCGGCCGGCGTGTCGTGCTCGGCGTACAGCGGCAAGACCTGCAACAGCAGCGGGTCGTGCGGGTCGCCCCGGCGGATCCGGCGGATCCAGGGCTCGGGGGCGCGCAGCGGGAAGAGCCGGGCGGCGGACTCGGCCGCCGGCAGCAGGCTAAGCGGCAGCTCCAGGCGGTGCAGCAGCGCCCGGGGGTCGCGCTCCGCCTGCGCCAGCTGTCGGCGCCAGTCCGGCGGGGTGTGGGGTTGCGGCGAGGGTGTCGGCATGGCAGCCCGTGTTCTAAACAAGCCGGTTTTCCGTTAGGATTCGGCGACACTTTACATGAATCGAGTCTCGGGGAGGGGGCAGCGGCCGGCTCCCCGCTCGCAACCGAAACCGGACAGCAGGTGTCGAATGGCGCAATACAGTACCAACGAGTTCAAGGGCGGTCTCAAGATCATGCTCGACGGTGACCCCTACACCATCGTCGAGAACGAGTTCGTCAAGCCGGGCAAGGGGCAGGCCTTCAACCGCGTGAAGGTGCGCAACCTGAAGACCGGCAAGGTCATTGACCGCACCTTCAAGTCCGGCGAGTCCGTGGAGGCCGCCGACGTCATGGAAACGGAGATGCAGTATCTCTACTCCGACGGCGAGTTCTTCCACATGATGGATCCGCAGAGCTTCGAGCAAAAGGCGGCGCCGGCCTCTGCCGTGGGTGATGCGGCCAAGTGGCTGAAAGAACAGGACATGTGCACCGTGATCCTGTGGAACGACGAGCCGCTGACCGTGGAGCCGCCCAGCTTCGTCGAGCTGCGCGTCACCGAGACCGACCCGGGCGTGCGTGGCGATACCTCCAGCGGCGGCGGCAAGCCGGCCACCCTGGAGACCGGCGCCGTGGTCCGCGTGCCCCTGTTCATCGAAGAGGGTGAGCTGCTGAAGGTGGACACCCGCTCCGGCGAGTACGTGGGCCGGGTCAAGAGCTGAGACCGCTGAGGCCTTGACCGACTGGCACCCCACCGCGGGGCTGCCGGTGCTGCGGCGCCGGGCGGCCCTGATCCGGCAGGTCCGCGCCTTTTTTGACGGGCGCGGGCTGCTGGAGGTGGAGACCCCCCTGATGGCCGGCGCCCCGGCCATGGACCCCAACCTGGACAGCCTCGCCGTGCGCCGCCCGGACGGCCGTCGCGCCTGGCTGCAGACCTCGCCGGAATACGCCATGAAGCGGCTGTTGGCCGCCGGCAGTGGCGATATCTGGCAGCTGACCCGCGCCTTTCGCGGGGGCGAGCGCGGCCGCCACCACAACCCGGAGTTCACCCTGCTGGAGTGGTACCGGGTGGGGTGGGACCACCACGCACTGATGCAGGAGGTGGCGGAACTGGCCGCCGAGGTGGCCGGCGCGCGCCCGGTGGAGCACTGGACCTACCGCGACGCCTTTCTCACCTTCGCCGAGGTCGACCCCTTCGAGGCTCCGTTGGCACGGCTGCAGGCGCAGGTGGACGACCCCTTGCTGGTGCCGGTTCTGGGGGACGACCGGGATGCCTGGCTGGACCTGATCCTCTCCCGCGAGGTGTCGCCGCGGCTGGGGCAGGGGCGTATGAGCTTTGTCACCGACTTTCCCGCCAGCCAGGCCGCGCTGGCGCGCCTGCGACCGGGCGAGCCGCCGGTGGCCGAGCGTTTCGAGCTGTTCATGGACGGGCTGGAGATCGCCAACGGCTACCACGAGCTGGCCGCCCCCCGGGAGCAGCGGCGCCGCTTCCTCGCCGAGCGCGATGCCCGGGGCCCGGCCGGCGCGGCCCTGCCGGTGGACGAACGGCTGCTGGCGGCGCTGCAGGCGGGCATGCCGCCCTGCGCCGGCGTCGCGCTGGGGGTGGACCGGTTGCTGATGGTGGCCCTGGGGCTGGAGCGCATCGATCAGGTCTGGGCCTTCCCCGACGAACAGGCCTGAAGCGGCTCAGCCCTGGCCGAGCCCTTCGGGGGATTGCACCCGGTTATCCGGCCCCATCAGCGTGCGTCCCTCGGGCATCTCCAGTTGCACGCCGCGGCACCGGGGGCCGAGCAACTGCACGTAGCCGGGCCGGCGGTCCGCCCCGTCCACGCTGAATTCGAAGCGGTACTCGCGGCGCCAGGTCAGCCGCCCGGAGGGGCCGCGGGCGGGGCGTATCCGCGCCAGCGCCACGGTGACGTCCAGCAACTGCACGTTCAGCGCCCGGCAGGCCCGGCGGGCGGCGCGCACCGCCTGGCTGCGGGCACGCAGCGCGTCCGACCAGTAAAGGCCCAGGGCGACGACGATGATCAGGGTGACGAGCGCGGTTTCCATCAGCAGGCGGGTCCGGGGTTCGCGGGCGTAACAAGGGTGCCGCCAATGATACGCTGCCTGCCGGAAAAGTCAGACCCGCCGAGGTGAAGCCCCGCTCATGAGCGCCAGTATCGACCTGCACAGCCACTCCACCGCGTCCGACGGCCGCCTGAGCCCGGCAGCCCTGGTGGCGCGCGCCGCCGCGCAAGGGGTGGCCACCCTGGCGCTGACCGATCACGACACCACCGCCGGTGTGCCGGAGGCGGCCGTTGCCGCCCGGGAGGCGGGCATCCGCCTGGTGCCCGGGGTGGAGATCTCCACCACCTGGGCGCGGCGCGACTTCCACATCGTCGGCCTCGGCGTGGATACCGACCACTCCGGGTTGCAGGCGGCGCTGGCGGAGATCCGCGCGCTGCGCGATCAGCGGGCGCGGGCCATCGGTGACAAGCTGGCGCGCCACGGCATGCCCGGCGCCCACGCCGGCGCCTCGGCCCTGGCCGGCGATGCGGCGGTCACCCGCTCCCATTACGCCAGCTGGCTGGTGGCCCAGGGGCACGTCGACACCCCCAACGAGGCCTTTCACAAGTGGCTGCGCAAGAGCAAGCCGGCCGGGGTGAGCGTGCGCTGGCTGGATATGGGCGAGGCGGTGGCGCGCATCCGCGAGGCGGGCGGGGTGGCGGTGCTGGCCCACCCGCTGGCCTACAAGCTCACCGGGGCCTGGATGCGCCGGGTGCTGGGCGCCTTCCGCGAGGCCGGCGGCGAGGCCATGGAAGTGGCCTGCGGCACGCGCCCGCAATCCGTGGACGTGGCGCGACTGGCAGAGTGGGCCCGGCGCTACCAACTGCTGGCCTCGCAGGGGTCGGATTTTCACCACCCGGATAATCCCTGGTTGGAGCTCGGGCGCCTGCCGCCGTTGCCCCAGGACTTGACGCCGGTCTGGAATCACCCTTCACTGTGCAATGCAGCATCCTGAGTCCGGCCCGGGGTTTCCCCGGACGGGTAAATCGGGGATGCTTGGTTATACTGAATTGCGTTAGTCTCGCAGGCAGGTTGAACAACAAACCAAACCGACTGGCGCCGCGGGCATTGTCCGGGGGGCGGTACCGGCAAAGTTGCCGAACGAAGCAGGAGGAGTTGTATGTCCGATAGAGAAGTGGTTGTCCTGAGCGCAGCACGTTCCGCCATTGGCACCTACAGCGGCACCCTGGCCGGGTTCGAGCCCGCGGACCTGGGTGGCCTGATCATCAAGGAGGCCGTGGCCCGCTCCGGCGCCGATCCCGAGCAGATCAGCTACCTGACCCTGGGCAACTGTATCCCCACCGAATCCCGTTCGCCCTACGTGGCGCGTGTAGCCGCCATTCAGGGGGGGCTGCCGCACAGCTCCACCGCGGTGACGGTCAACCGCCTGTGCGGTTCCGGCATGCAGTCCATCGTCTCCACCGCGCAGTCCATCCTGCTCGGCGATGCCGATTTCGGCGTGGGCGCCGGCAGCGAGGTCATGTCCAAGGGCGGCTACCTGAGCCCCGCCATGCGCTTCGGTGCCCGCATGGGTGACACCAAGCTGGTGGACCTGATGGTCTCCACGCTGACCGACCCCTTCGGCGTTGGCCATATGGGTATCACCGCCGAGAACCTGGCCGAGAAGTGGAACATCTCCCGCGAGGAGCAGGACCAGTTCGCGGCGGAGTCCCAGCGGCGCGCCCAGGCGGCCATTGAGGGTGGCTATTTCAAGGACCAGATCGTCCCTGTGACCATCAAGAGCCGCAAGGGCGAGAAGGTCTTCGACACCGACGAGCACCCGCGCTTCGGCGTCACGGTGGACGACCTGGCCAAGATGCGTCCGGCCTTCAAGAAGGAGGGTGGCACCGTCACCGCCGGTAATACCTCCGGCATCAACGACGCCGCCGCCGCCCTGGTGCTGGCCGATCGCGCTGCCGCCGAGAAGGCCGGTTACAAGCCCATGGCCCGCCTGGTGGCCTACGGCATCGCCGGTGTGCCCAACGACGTGATGGGCGAGGGCCCGATCCCGTCCTCCAAGGTGGCGCTGGACAAGGCCGGCCTGAGCCTGGACGACATGGACGTGATCGAGTCCAACGAGGCGTTCGCCGCGCAGGCGCTGACCGTCATGAAGGGGCTGGGCCTCGACCCGGAGAAGACCAACCCCAATGGCGGTGCCATCGCCCTGGGCCACCCGGTGGGTGCCACCGGCACCATCCTGGCGGTCAAGGCGCTGCACGAACTGCAGCGTGTTCAGGGCAAGTACGCCCTGGTGACCATGTGCATCGGTGGCGGTCAGGGCATCACCGCCATTTTCGAGCGCATGTAAGTCGCAAATTGCCGCCCAGGCCGGCCTCCGTGGCCGGCGACGGGCGCGTGTTAGTGAGGGCCCTGCCAGCGTGATGTGGCAGGGCCCTTTTTTCAGGAAAAGAGGCATAATAATTGGGTTCATTGTTATAACCGAATTGTTGTTGCGGGTTTTTCTGGTTAAAATCTCTAGCAAATCCTCAGTGAAGTAACTGCATGATCCCTCCTGAACAGGCCGCATGGTGGCCGGCAGCTCTCCCATGAAGCCTGTCGTAAAAACCAAGCTAGCGCGTCGGGTTTTTCTGCCCATTATCATCGCGGCCATCGTGCTGTCGGCGGTCTCCGGTGCGTTTTCCTATTGGCAGAGCACCGAACTGGTGCGTGACAAGGCCCACAGCCTTGCCGACCAGTTGCTGCGGGCCACCGAGGTTGGGGTTGCCGGCAGCAGCTCCAGTCACCAGTTGCAGCGCGTGGTGGAGGCGCTGGCAGCCAACCCGGGCGTAGAACAGCTCGTGGTCGGTCGGCCGGATCGGGGGCGCATCCTTGCCGCCCACGACCCGGCGCTGCGGGACCAGGATTGGGCGACGCTGGTTCAGTCCAGTTTCCCCGCAGAGCATTACCAGGCCCTGATGGAGGCCAACGGGCCGGTGCGCGTGGCCACCGATGACACGCTCCATGCGATGCGCCGCATGGAGGCGGGCCGGGTCAACCTGGTAGACCGGGGTTCCGGTGAGGCTTACATCCTGCTCTCCATGAAAAGCGATGGCCCTGCGGGGCTGTTCCAGCGCTCGGTGATCGTCTCGCTGTCTGGGGCTGTGCTGGCTCTGCTGGTGTACGGGCTGCTCACCGCCTGGGTGGTCCGGCGCTACGTGCTGAATCCCGTTTGGGCGGTGGAGCGCACCATGCGGGCCCGCAAGGCCGGGGATCGCGAATCACGCTCGGGCCTGACCCGTGACGACGAACTGGGTCGACTGGGCCGCAGCCTGGACCGTCTGCTGGACCAGGAGGACCGGCACCTGGGGCTCTATCAGCAGATCTTCGAACGCCACGATGCCGTCCAGTGGTTGGTGGATCCGCGGGAGGGTGTACTGGTGGACGTCAACGCAGCGGCCGCCCGGTTCTACGGCTACAGCCGGGCCGAGATGCGGGGCATGCGGGTCACCCGTATCAACATGTTCCCGCCGGACGAGGTGGCCGCTGCCATGGAGCGTGTCCGCAGCGGTCAGCAAGCGGCGTTGTACTTCCCCCACCGGTTGGCCAGCGGCGAGGTCCGCGAGGTGGAGGTGCACTCGGGCAGCGTGAACGTCGGCGGCCGGGAGTCCTGCACTCGATCATCCACGATATCACCGAGCGGCAGGAACTGGCCCGAAACCGGCGGCAGCTGGTGGAAATCCTGGAAGCCGCGCCGCAGTTCATCTCCATGTCCGAGGCCAACGGCCGGGTCACCTACGTCAACCGCAAGGGGCGGGAAATGGTAGGTGACCGGCTGCCCGAGACCGACCCGGATACCGGTGAGCCACCCCGGTTCCCGGATGCCCTCTACTGGGTCCACCCGGAGTGGGCGGTGAAGCGCCTGGTGGAGGAGGCCATGCCGGCGGCGGCGCGGGACGGTCACTGGGAGGGGGAGACCGCGCTGCTCGCCAACGGGGGAGAGGAGCTCAGCCTCTACCAGGTGGTGATTGCCCACCGGGACGAGGCGGGCCGGGTGGAGCGCTTCTCCACTGTGGCCCAGGATATCAGTGACCGTAAGCGCCAGGAGCGGGCGCTGCGCTTCCAGGCCAGTCACGATGCCCTGACCGGGCTGTACAACCGGCGCCACACTCAGCGGGCGCTGCAGCGCGAGCTTCAACTGGGCCAGCGCACCGGTCAGCCGGTCTCGGCGGTGCTCTTTGACCTGGACCATTTCAAGCGGGTCAATGACACCTACGGGCACGCTGCGGGCGACCGAGTGCTCAAGCGGCTGGCGGAACTGGTGCGGGCACGCGTGCGGGATACGGACATTGCGGGCCGCTGGGGGGGTGAGGAGTTTATGCTGGTGCTGCCCGGCACCGATGTTGCCGGGGCGCAGCGGGTCGCGGAGACCCTGCGCCGGAAGGTGGAGGGGTGCGAATTCCCGACGGTGGGGCGTGTCACCGTGAGCGTGGGTTACGCCGAGGCCTCCGCCACGGAGAACGTGGATGAGCTGTTCAAGCGGGTGGACGAGGCGCTCTACGCCGCCAAGCGGGCGGGCCGCAACCGAAGCCGGCGGGCCGCGCCACCGGCCGGGTCGGTCGACGGCACCGCGGCCCGCTCCTGACCGGGTGCCGGAGGCCGGCTACTCTGCTTCGTCCAGGTCGTCGAAGTCGAAGTCCAGCTCGCTGATCTCGCGCTGCAGCCGCTTCTCTTCCCAGATCTGCTCAATCACCCGGCGGGTGTCGGCGCCCTTGGCGTTCTTGTCGCCGCCGACCTCTTCCACGCGTTCCGTGTCCCGGTCGGTGATCCGGTCGATGAGTTCCTGGTAGTTGATTTCGTTGCCCATACTGCCCTCCGCATTCCAGAAGTGGCCGGGTCGGCAAAGCCTTTACAAGGCTTGGACAACGAACTTATCCCATCCCTTCCTTAGAATTAAATAAATTATTCCGATGGACCCGATCGGTTATACCGACTGCTGCTTATAATGTCGGGCCGCGGCTGCGGAACTGTCGCCAGGTGTTCTTGCCGGCCGCCTTGGCCTCGGGGATGCACTGGTTGGCCGCGTCGATGAGGTCCTCCGGGCGCACGCCGTGATCGGGGTAGAGGCTGAGGCCCAGGCTGGCGGTCACCTGCACCTCGTAGGCGCCGATCAGCATGGGCTCGGCGATGGCCTGCAGCAGGCGCCCGGCCAGGCTGCCCGCCTCGGCCGGGTCGCCGAGGCGCTCCAGTACCACCACCAGGGTGTCGTCCTCCAGTCGGGCCAGGGTTTCGCTGTCCGGCACCTGCTGCTTTACCCGGCCCGCCACCCGTGCCAGCACCGCGTCGGTCTCCCGTTCGCCCAGGCGCTGGTTGAGGGCGCCGAAGTCGTCCAGGTCCAGGCAGAGCACGGCGAGTTGGCCCTGCTCGGCGCGGGCGCGCTCGATGGCGTGGGCCAGGCGGTCCTGCAACAGATCGGCGCTGGCCAGGCCGGTCAGCGGGTCGCGCAGGGTGCGCTCGCGGGCGGCGGCCTCGCTGGCGCGCTGCTCGGTGGCGTCCTCGACGATGCCCACGCGATGGGTCAGGCCGTCGTCCGGATCGATGACCGGGGCCAGCCAGGTGTGCTGGATCCAGAGGTCGTCCGGACCTTCGCCGCGGCGGCACTCCAGATCGCCGCTCCAGGGCCGGCCGTCGGAAAGCGTGTCGGTCAGGCGTTGGTGGAAGTCGTGGCGTTCGCGCCCGGAGGTGAGGTGTTCCAGACGCCGGCCTTCGGCACCACCGCCCACCAGGGCCTGGAAAGCTGGGTTGGCGCTTATGATGCGGCCCTCCGGGTCGGCCACGTACAGCCCCAGGGGGCTGTGCTGGTAGGCCAGGCCGGCCAACTCCAGCTCGCGCACCGCCGCCTTCTGATCGGTGATGTCGGTGAGCATGCCGGTGAGTGCCGGACCGTCCGGGTCGCCCATGGCCGGGGCCAGGTGCACCAGCAGCCAGCGCTGCTTGTCCCGGGCGTCGCGGCTGCGGAAAGTCTCGCGCAGCGACTCGCGCTCGCCCTCGAGGATGGCGCGGGCGAGGCGCTCGGCGCGCGGGCGCTCCGCCTCGTCCAGCAATTGTGTCCAGGGGCGGCCGCGCAGGCCCTCCGGATCCTAGCCCAGGGTGCGCGCCCAGGCGGGGGACAGCCAGCCGATGGTCCCGTCCGCCCGGATAAGCACCATCGGTTCCGGGGCGTGGTCGGTGATGGCGCGCAGCCGCTGCTCGCGGTGGCGCAGGCTGCCGGCGGCGTTGCGCTGGCGGGTGCAGTCGGTGCCGACGCTGAGGATCTCCCGCAGGCGGCCGTCCTCGTGGTAGAGCGGGCAGTGGTTCCAGACCAGCCAGCGCGGCTCGCCCGTCTGGTCCAGGCAGCTGCCCTCGCTGGTGGGGTAGCTCTCCGGTTCGCTGCCCACCCGCGCCAGGGACAGGGCATCCGGGGCGTCCTGTTCCGGCTCCAGCCGCGCCCAGAGCGGTTCGGCTTCACTGAACTCCGCCCGGTCACCGAACAGGGTCTGGCCGGCCTCGTTCAGAGAGAGCAGCTCGCCCCCGGGGCGCCAGCGCATGACCACCGCCTTGGCCGATTCCACGATCTCGCGGTAGATGCGTTCGCTTTCCGCCAGCCGGGCGGCATCGCGCAGGCGCTGGTCCATATCGGCCACGGTGGCCACCGCGGCCGGCTGTCCGTGCCATTCGGCGGGGGCGATGTTCAGCCGCACGTAGACGCTGCGCCCGGCACTGTGGCGCAGCCGCAGGTTGAACTCACCCATCGGTGGCAGACCCGCCTCCAGCTCACCGGTGTGGGTCTGCACCCGCTTGCGGTCGGCCGGGTCGAGCAGCTCCGGGAAATCCCGTCCGATGAGTTCGTACTCCGGATAGCCGGTGATATCGCGGAAACGGTGGTTGGCGTAGCGAACCCGCCCCTCCTGGATCAGGCAGGCGCCATCGCTCAACTGGTCCAGCACCGCCCGTGCATCCTGCTCTGCCGTCTTCAGCGCCATGTGCCGACGCAGGCCGAAGGCGGTCAGCAGGCCCAGCGCCAGGCTGGTGCCGCCACCAGCGGGCAGTAGCCAACCGCCGCCGGTTTCCGGCAGGGTCGCTGTCAGTTGGCCCTCGCCGCCCGGAATCTGGACCGGCACCCGCAGCGCCGCGCCGGCCGCATCCGGCTCGGGACCGATGGTGCTCTCCTCGTCGTTCTGGGTCAGGGTCAGCTGGGCGTCCACGCCGTGGCTGGCCGGCGCCAGGCCGGTCTCTCGGGCCAGCAGCTCCACGTCCAGCGCCACCAGCACCTCGCCCAGATGCTCGGTACTCCCGTTGTCCTGCTCGAAGGGCCGGACGGCGGCATACAGGGGCAGCACCGTGCTGCCATCCATGCGCGTCACCGGCCCGAGCTTCACGCCCCCGCGCCCGTCCGCCAGGGCCTGCAGGATCAGCGTCTGTGAGCTGTCGCCGCGCAGGTCGCGGCCGATCAGGCCGAGGTTGTCGGAGAGCGGATGGACCAGGGCAACGCGGCTGTCCGGGGCCAGGGCGGCGCGACGGACGGGCACGGAGAGGCCCATGAGCTGGTCCGCCACCCGCGAGAAGTGCTCCTCGTCCGGTTCGGGCTCCACGCCCAGCCAGGCGGCCAGGCCGCTGGCCACGCGACCGGCGGGGCCAGTTCCGCCTCCAGCTCGGCGCGCAGCGCATGCAGCGAGGAAAGGGCCCGGGACTCGGCCTGCTGCTGCTGGTGCGCCTGGTAAAGGTCGTGGACCGCCAGCGTGGCGGTGCCGAGGCCGGCGGCCACGGCCAGGCCGGCGGCCAGGGGGACGAGTCGGCGGACGGCTGAGGGCTTGTCCATGGGTCTCCTTATCCTTTGAGCCGCCGTCGCGGGCAGATCGGGGTGCAGTGAGTGAGGTTAATTATCCTTGCTCTCCGCCCCGGAATAAACCCGCGTGACGGTGCAGTCCATCGCGCCCTGGTGGACCCGCACCCGCACCGCGTCGCCGGCGGCCACCTGGGCAACATCGCGGATCACCGGGCCGTCTTCACCCTGGCGCGCGATGGCGTACCCGCGGGAAAGGGTGGCCAGCGGGCTGACCGCATTCAGCTCCCGCCCGATGCCGCCCAGGCGGTGGCGGGCCCGCTCCAGGTGCTGCTGCACCGCCGCGTTCAGGCGGCGCGCCAGCGCCTGACGCTGCTCCTCGCGCTGGCGGATGGTCAGGCGCGGGTCGCTCCGTTGCAGCCGGCCGCGCAGGTCGGCGAACCGCTGCGCCGGCTGGTTCAGGCGCTGGCGCACGGCGTGGCGCAGGCGCTGGTCCAGCTCGTCCAGCCGCTGGCTGCGGTCGCGCAGCAGTTGCCCGGGGTGTCGCGCCTGCAGTCGCCGGGTCAGGGCGTGCAGCCGTTCACCTGCCTGGCGGCGGTGCTGGGCGTTGAGTTGTGCCAGGCGATCACCCAGCGCCTGAACCTGGCGCAGCAGGGCGGGGCCGTCCGGCGAGATCAGTTCGGCGGCGGCCGACGGGGTGGGCGCGCGCTGGTCCGCCACGAGATCGGAGATGGTCACGTCCACCTCGTGGCCGACGGCGCTGACCACCGGCAGGCCGCAGGCGTGAATGGCGCGGGCCACCACCTCCTCGTTGAAGGCCCACAGATCCTCCAGCGAGCCGCCACCGCGGGTCACCAGCAGCACGTCCACGTCGCGCCGGCGGTCCGCCTCGGCAATGGCGTCGGCGATCTGCCGGCCGGCGCCCTCGCCCTGTACCGGCACCGGGTAGATCAGCACCGGCAGGGCGGGGAAGCGGCGCTTGAGCACCGTCAGCACGTCGCGGATGGCCGCGCCGGTGGGAGAGGTGACCACGCCGAGCCGGCGCGGGAAGGGGGGCAGGGCCTGCTTGTGCGCGGGGTTGAACAGCCCCTCCTGCTCCAATTGCGCTTTCAGCGCCTCGAAGGCCCGGCGCAGCGCCCCCTCGCCGGCCTCCTCCATGTGGTCCACCACCAGCTGGAACTCGCCGCGGGCGGGATAGAGCCCGGCGCGGGCCCGGACCAGCACCCGCTGGCCGTCCTCGGGGCGGAAGCGCAGCAGCATATTGCGGTTGCGGAACATCGCACACCGCACCTGGGCGTTGCCGTCCTTCAGGGTGAAGTACATGTGCCCGGAGCGGGGCCGCGCCAGGTTGCTGATCTCGCCCTCCACCCAGAGCGGGGGCAGGGCGGTCTCCAGCAGGCTGCGGACCTCCTGGTTGAGCTGACTGACGGTGTAGACGGTGCGCGGTGCCTGGGGTGCGGAAGAAGTAACCATGAGACGGATGTTAGCCCGGATACTGGTCCTGGCGGAACTCTTGCGCTTGAATTAGGGCAAAGACGATAAGGGCCCCGGTGTGCGCTGTGTCGAATGAGCCCCGGGGCGCTGCCATGAAAATCCCGTGCACGAGGAATGACCATGTTCGAAACCACGCTGGGTGCCGCCCTGGCGGGCCTGCCGCTCGTTCTGGCAATGATGTTGGCCATCTGGCTGGACACCCTCAGCCACGATGACGTGAGCCTGGTGGATCGCTTCTGGGGCATCGGTTTCATGATGCTGGGGCTGTTCTGGTACCTGGAGGCCGGGGCGCCGGCCGGCGCCTGGCTGCCGTTGCTGGTGCTGATGGTCTGGGGGGCGCGCTACACCAGCTACATCATCTGGCGGAATTGGGGCAAAGGGGAGGACCCCCGCTACGCCGCCATGCGCAACTACCACGGCGACACCTTCCGCTGGCTGAGCCTGCGCAACGTCTTCCTGCTGCAGGGGGTCATCATGTGGCTGGTGGCGCTGCCGCTGCTGGTGGCCCTGCGCGACCCGGCGCCGATGGGTAGCGTGCTGCTGTGGCTGGGCGCCCTGCTGGCCCTGTTCGGCGTGGCCTACGAGAGCATTGCCGACTTCCAGCTGGCCCGTTTCCTCGGCCGTCCGGGTAACGCGGGCAAGGTCATGCGGCGGGGGCTGTGGCGCTACAGCCGCCACCCGAACTACTTTGGCGAGTGCCTGGTGTGGTGGGGTATCTGGCTGATGGCCGCCGCGGCGGGCGGTTGGTGGACGATCTTCTCGCCGCTGATCATGACCTGGGCGCTGCTGCGCTTCTCCGGCGTCACCCTGCTGGACGAGCGGCTGCGGGAAACCCGCGAGGGCTACCGGGACTACATGGCGCGCACCAACGCCTTCATCCCGGGCAAGCCCAAGGGGCAGGGTGCCGGTCAGTCCTCCGGCACCGGCGGGTCCACCGCGCAGCCCGCCTCCGAGCAGGGGTAATAGGGGTTGTTCACGGGCTTCGGCCCGTGCTCGCCCACCCGGAACTGCCGGGTGATGGCCTCGAGGTCGCTGGGCTTGGCCCGGTCCGGCTGGTAGGCGGGGATGTCCGCCTTGTACAGCACGCCGGTGGTGAAACCGTCGTCGTCCATCAGCTGCATGAAGGCCTCGCGCCGGTCCGCCGTGGGCTCGAAGCCCGGGTGGACCAGCTTTTTGTACTCCTTCTGCTCCGGCCGGTAGGTCACACAGGGGCTCAGCACCTGGATGAAGGCAAAGCCGGGGAAGACCAGCGCCTCGGTGAGTCGCTGCGCAAGGCCATTAGGGTCGCCGGAGAAGCAGCGGGCGATGTAGGGCGCGCCGGCGGAAAGTGCGATCTCCAGCGGCTGGAACTGCGCCAGCCCCGGGCCCTCCGGCGTGAGCTTGCTGCCGGCCCAGTCCGACTCGGTGGTCGGCGAGGCCTGGCCCTTGGTCATGCCGTACACCGCGTTGTCCATGACCAGATAGGTCAGGTTCACGTTGCGCCGGCAGGCGTGCATGAAGTGGTTGCCGCCGATGGAGAAGCCATCGCCGTCACCGCCCGCGGCCAGCACCGTCAGGTCGGGGCGACTCACCGCCAGCCCGCTGGCCACCGGCAGGGCGCGGCCGTGCACCCCGTGAAAGCCGTAGACGGCGGAGTAGGCCGGGATGCGCGACGAGCAGCCGATGCCGGAGACGAAGGCCACGTCCTCGCGGGGCAGTTGCAGGGCCGCCAGCGCCTTGGTGATGGCGTTGAGCACGCCGAAGTCGCCGCAGCCCGGGCACCACACCGGCTTGGTGTCGGACTTGTAGTCCTTCGCCTTCAGCTCCGTGGTCTTGATCTGGTCTGCACAGGTGCTCATGCCGCCTCCTGTTGCGCCACTTGGCGCAGTTGTTCCAGTACTTCGCCCGGGCGGATGGCCAGTGGCCCGGGGTGGTGAAAGGCCTGCACGGTGGCCGGCAGGTCGTAGTGGGCGCGCAGGTAGTGGTGGAACTGCCCGCCGTGGGTCTGTTCCACCACCAGTGCCCGGCTGACACCACGCAGCGCCTCGGCCATGGCCTCGGGTTGTACCGGCGAGAGCAGGCGCACCGAGATGAGCCGGGCGGTAATGCCCTCGGCCCGCGCCCGGTCGAGCGCCTCGCGCACCGGCCCGGTGCTGCTGCCCCAGGTGATCACCGCCAGCTCGCCTTCACCCTCGATATCCGCCCAGTACTCACCGTAATCGTAGCCGGTCAGCTTGTGCAGGCGCTTGTCCAGCTGACCCTGGTGGTGGTCCGCCTGGCTGGAGGGGGTGCCGCGCTCGGCGTGCTCCAGCCCGTCGGCGGTGTACACCCCGCCCACCGTGCCCGGGATGGCCATGGGCGAGACACCGTCGTCGGTGATGCGGTAGCGCAGGTAATCCTCCCCGGGCTCATCGGCGGTGCGGCGCTCGGCCTGCCAGTGCACTGGTGTTGGTTTGTCCACGATGGCACGGGCCTGCCCCATGGCCTGGTCGCTGAGCACCAGCGCCGGCGTCTGCAGCGCCTCGGCCAGGTGCACGCTCCACTGGGTGGCGGCCAGGCAGTCGGTGATGCTGTTGGGGGCCACCACCAGGTGCGGGGCATCGCCGTGCAGCCCGTACAGGGCGATGTTCAGGTCGGACTGCTCCGACTTGGTGGGGATGCCGGTGGAGGGGCCGCCACGCATCACATCCACTACCACCACCGGGGTCTCCGAGGCCACCGCCAGCCCCAGGGTCTCGATCATCAACGCCAGGCCGGGGCCGGAGGTGGCGGTGATCGACGGGGTGCCGCCGAAACTGGCACCCAGGCACATGTTGATGGCCGAGAGCTCGTCCTCGGCCTGCACCAGGCAGCCGCCCAGCTTGGGCAGCTCCGGCGCCAGCCACTCCACGATGTCGGTTGAGGGGGTGATGGGGTAGGCCGCGCTGAAGCGCACACCACCGCGCAGCGCGCCCAGGCCCGCCGCCTCGTTACCGGTCAGCGCCCAGCGCTCCGGTTGTTCGCCCTCGGGGGCTGGCTTGGCCTCCAGGGCCAGCGAGGTGTCGACCGCTTTGGCCTGCTCCGCGCCGGCCTGCAGGCAGGCCTCGGCGGTCTGCAGCACATCCTCGCCCTTCCGGCCCAGCACCTTGTTAAGGGTTTGCATCAGGGCCGCGCGCGGCAGGCCGATCAGCTCCGCCACCAGGCCCAGCGCCACCATGTTGGCGCGGCCGCCCTTCACCGACTTGGTGACCTCCTTCAGCGGCACCATGGCCTGCCGGGCGCCGGTGCCGGCGATCACCTGGGGCACGTCGCCCTGGGCCGGGTCGGCGATGACGGTGCTGTGCTCGGCCAGCGGCAACTCGGCGGCAAAGCGCTCGATGTTGCCCCAGTCCAGCGCCAGGAACAGATCCAGGTGGTCGTCCTGCCCCTGAATGGGGTGGTGCGCCAGCCGCAGAATGGCCGCCGCCTCGCCGCCGCGAATCTGCGGCCCGAACGAGCGCGTCATCAGCCCGTACCACCCGGCCTGCGCCGCCGCATCCAGCAGGATCTGCCCCGCCGTCATCACCCCGGTGCCACCGCTGCCGATGAGCGCCAAGGAGAGAGAGTTCGCTTGCATCAGGTCACGTCCCCCGCAAGGTTTATCCATATAAGAAGGAGTTATTCCCTAGTATGCCAGATGGTTGGGCTGTTGGACGCTGATCTGGCGCAAGGTTGGGCGGCCGCAGGCGGGGCGGATTGCCGCACCAAAGCCTGCCCATAGCGCACCCCCCACCCAGTCATTGCGAGCGCAGCGAAGCAATCCACAAGCCAAGTTCCATATCCAATCCCAGATCGCTTCGCCGCACTGACCCCCGACAGAGAAAACAGGCAACCCCTTGCCGCTTTCCCCGCCAAACTGGCCTCTGCTTGCCGCTTTTTTCCGAAAAACCACCCCCAATCAAGCACTCGCGCACTGCGCCGTTAGCCTGGGTGCACAGAGGTCGGGCCGCCACCGGCGAGCCCAGAACCCGAAAACAAGCGGCACAGCCGCAGACAATGCTTGAGGGGTGAACGTCATGGCACAGGTCATCAACACCAACATTGCTTCACTGAACGCCCAGCGGAATCTGAATGCGAGCCAAGGGCAGCTGAACATCGCCTTGGAGCGGCTGAGCTCGGGGCTGCGGATCAACAGCGCGAAGGATGATGCGGCGGGGCTGGCGATCTCCGAGCGGTTTACCTCGCAGATCCGGGGCATGGATCAGGCAGTGCGGAACGCTAACGATGGTATTTCCTTCGCCCAGACGGCCGAGGGAGCGTTGGACGAGGCCGGTAACCTGCTACAGCGTATCCGCGAACTTGCAGTTCAGGCTTCCAACGATACTAATTCGGCATCGGATCGCGAGGCCTTGGATCAGGAGGTGCAGCAGGCTATCCGTGAAATCAGCCGGATTGCGGCCTCCACGCAGTTCAACGGGGAGAATATCCTGGACGGCTCTCTAGAGGACCTCATCTTCCAGGTCGGGGCGAACCGCGGCCAGATCATCTCTGTGGACGGTGTGGATGCCCGTGCTGATTCTCTCGGGGCACAAGTGGCGGATTCTGCAGCGGTCGCGGCAAACCGGTTAGGGCAGGAGGACGACACTCTGGTCATCAATGGGGTCGAGATAGACCTCAGCGAGGCAGATACTCTCAGCAAAGTGATTACCGCGATCAACGATAGCTTGGGAGACACGGGGGTTCAGGCATTTCAGACCAGTGGTGGTCCTATTCGTACAGAGACAGGCCTGGTCGCTGGAGATGTTGACGGCGCCGTGGTGAACAATGATGCCGGTGATGAAAATGCCTTGATGAAAATCAACGGGATTAATGTCTTGCCGGGACCCACGAGCCAAGTGGATGTCAACGGGGACTTCGATGGCGATGCCCTGCAGGCGCTGGCCGAACGTATCAACAGCTACACCGAGCAGACAGGTGTGACAGCAGAAATAGAGGATGGACAGCTGGAGTTGGTCAGCCAGGCCGATAGCGAAGCCATCAGGGTTACGGATGTATCCGAAGATCTCTTTGACGGGGAGGGTGGAGACAGCATCTTTTCGGAGTTTCATGATGGGACAGACTGGGATTCCGACGAGCTCGCTGAGGGTTTCGAGTTCAGCCGAGGGTTTGATTTGAGGGTACCTCTCGGTGCTGAACTGCCGGTGCTTGAAGACGCGGATGAGGACGGCGACTTGCTGGCACGCCTGGGTCTAGGGGGTGCGGAGGACCGGTTCGAGACTTACGCGGCGAGTGGCATGAGCGTTGCCCGGCGCGACGATGCTCAATTGGCCATTCGCACGGCGGATATCGCGTTGCAGGAGATCAACGGCATCCGCGCCAATCTCGGTGCTGTCCAGAACCGCTTCGAGGCCACCACTGCGAACCTGAGCATCACCTCGGAAAACCTGAGCGCCTCGCGTAGCCGCATCCTCGATGCCGACTTCGCGGCTGAGACTGCGGCCCTGACCCGAGGCCAGATCCTGCAGCAGGCCGGCACCTCCGTCCTGTCGCAGGCCAACCAGATCCCTAACAACGTGCTCAACCTGCTGCAGTAACCGAACAGCCAGACCGAACCTCAAGCAGCAGTACTTGGCCCGGGTGGCAGAAGCCTCCCCGGGCCTTTTCTGACATTGGCTCTGATTACGTCTTACGTTTCTTTAGCGCGTTGTTGAAATACTTTACAGTTCCCACCCCGCTGGTACCCATTATGGTGCAATCGTAAAGGTGAAAATCAGCGAGCAGCCAGTCCAGTTTTCGTCGGTCGGCCTCGCTGTGGTATTCAAGCATTACAATGGATGTTCTCGGCAGTAATGGTGCAAGCACCTGCACAATGGGGACTTCCGAACCCTCGGTGTCGATCTTCAGGACATCGATATGATCCACTCCCACCTCAGTCAGGGCATCCAGTGCGTTTCTTACGGGTATCTGTACCCGGGTGGACCCGTCGGAGCGCCTCGCAAGTGAAGTCTCGCCCGTGTTTCTGGGGTGCTGCCAAAGAGTCAGTTTGCCCTCTTCGTCGGACAGCGCGAACGGGTGGACATGAATGGCGCCTTTCGCTTCCCGTTTATTCTGCGTGAGCAGCGGCAGATCCTGCGGGTTCGGCTCGAAACAATGGATTACACAATGTGGTGCCCAATGGTCTGCGTACAACGCGAACGCGCCGACGTTTGCGCCGATATCAACTACAGTTGTTTCGCTAGGGGGCGTAAAACCCTTTGGAAGTGCATATTCCTCTTGCTCGAAGATGTTCTTTAGGCGAAAAATTTCTTTTTTTGGGATTAGCAGCGAGCGAGAGTGATGGTCGCGACACGATAGAGTAGCCTTTATTACCTCTGATGGGAGCGATTGAATGACTTTTTTGTTCTCTTGGGCCTCCAGCTGCGGTTCTTGTGATACCGCGACGGCGGCTAGTTTGAACCGCGGTGCTGTTTTTCTTCCGCTGTTACGTTTGGAACGCTGCTTTTCCAACCCATCCTTCATACGGGCAACGACATGTGGAGGGATCGGCAAGTCGGAATTTAGGTTGATTCCTTTGGGAGACCTGCCGGCCGCCCAGATTTGCCAAGTAATTCGCAGTGCTTTATCGAGGTTGGTTGCAAACTGAATATGGTTGCCAAGGTTGCTCGTTTTGGATTTTTCGCGCAGTCCTCTTCTCAATGCGTCGAGGTCTTTCAGGTTGGATGCGAGCTGGACAGCGACCCTCCTGTAATCCTCAAAGCTCTGGGTTATACACTCTTGAAGTCCCACGTTGTTGATATGTGACGCAGCGTGTCGGCCGGCGAAGCTTGGTCCGGGCCTGGTGACGGTGGGTACACCCATGTGTAGGGCTTCAACGGTCGTGAGGCCCCCGGAATAGGGCCACGGATCGAGTGCAATATCAATGCGGTTGTAGGTCTGCAGGAAGTCGGCGTGGTGGCCGCCGTGCTCTAGAATTACTCGGTTTTCTGGTACGCCCATATTTGAGAAGAGCGCGAGTATACGGCTCCGCACACCCTCATCCTGCATCCGATGATCACTTAATACCTGATTCCGTGAAGCCAGCGCCGACACTTCCCCTATCACCGCCAGCGAGCATTTTCTGACCGCCGATTCCGTCTCAACCGCTGAACGCATACCGGGGAGGACCAACCATGGCGACGCTGACCGACGAGAGCAGCCCATTTTGACAGGCATTTCTACCCGCCGGACACGCTGATACTGGCTGCCGATGACCGTCAGCTCTCTG